>SDBT01001453.1_pt1 | contig 41761 bp, 78 predicted proteins | sample 2277101 | NCBI WGS metagenome assembly SDBT01 (sample SAMN10404973, study PRJNA504765) | marine sediment metagenome | isolation source: marine sediment core GS10_PC15, 103 cmbsf | place: Arctic Ocean: Southern Knipovich Ridge | collected 2010 | reverse complement strand
ACCCAGACCCTGACAATTCCAAAGGTAAAATGATTAGTATCATAGCAGATTATATGCCTGATATAAGTGTTATTGATATTGGCGGAATGGGATATGTGGTATTTGCTGCACTAAGTAAGACAGGATTACCGATTTATAAGTTTGATGGGGCTGTTAAGGCTTATGATAGTTATACTTATGCTAATTCAAGAGGAGAGGGATATTACGAACTAAAAGCTTGGGTAGATAAGAATTACTTGATATTAAATAAGAAGTTTGCTAATCTAATTCCACAAATGGAAGGGATTAAGTTCAGGAACCATAAAACCACAGGCAGAAGATTAATCCAACCTAAGGAAGAAATGAAGAAAGATGGCTTTCATTCGCCTGATGAAACCGATTCGTTAATGATGGCAGTTTATGGAGCTATTCATTATTTAGGTAAAACACATGAGACTGATGTAATGGTAAGGTCTCAGATAATTAGAAAGAGCGGTAGAAGACGATGAGACCAACAATGCAAGAAATAATTGATATGTATACAGTAAACATGGAGTCAATGTGTACTCCTGAACAATTATTTGAATTCAAGTTAATAGGATTAAAGGTTACAAACAACATTTTAAAGGATATGGGTTCTGAGTGTAATTGTGATGATTTTATAAAGGGACTTGAAAGAGATGATAGTTAATGTTTGCTTTGTTAAAAGAAAACCATTGTTTTGGTGGGATTGGTTCTTAGGCAAGTATAAGCATTGTTTCCTTGCAGTAATGGATACTAAACTAATGATATATGATTATAGAATAACAGGTTTACACATTGCAGAAGCGATAGATGATGACTTTATTGATGTAGATGTAGTACAGGTTGAAGTAGAAAGCATGAGTGGTGGTGGTTATCGTCCCCTCTTGACATGTGTAGGATTTTGTGCTAACTGTTTAAAAGTGAATGGTGTAGTTATTACACCTAATAGATTAAAGAAAAAAATAGGAGGATAATATGGGATCACCAAAAGTACAATCAACTGCACCGGCTGATTTGGACAAGAAGAAAAGGTCAGCAGCACAGCTAAGAACATCATTACTTGAAACAGAGGGTGGAATACTTGGACAAGAAGTTGATGAAGTTAAAAAAAGAGAAACTATCTTTGGTAATTAATCATGGATTCAAAAGGAATAATTAAAAAGTATGAGAATGCTAAAGCTGTAAGAGCAGAATATACCGCCTTATGGAATAAAATCTCAAGATTCACAGGGATTAAATTAGATCCTACTTATTATGATGCACCTAACGATAACAAATCAGACCAACTGGATGATAGTGTAGAAGACCCAACAAGTGCAATATCAGTTAGTCAATTTGGAGATTATCTTGCTGGTATCATGTGGGGGGCTGGAATTAAAGCAGTTAGAATGAAACCAAGCAGATATTTATTGGAAGTAGTAGAACCAGAGGATGTACAAGATTACTTTGAATTTACTAGTGAGAACTTACTATATCATATCAATCATGAGCGAGCAGGCTTCTCAGGGGCACTACAGAGCTACACTTATGGACAAGGAGCATTTGGAACATCAGGAATTGGATGTTTTCCTAATCAAGCCTTTGGTAAGGGCATAGATGATAATGCTTTAATATTCAGAGATTATGGCGTTGATAATATCGCAATAGGAGTTGGAGCAAGTGGATTAGTGGATTATGTTTATCCAAGAATGAATTGGACAGCATCACGAATAGTGAATGAGTTTTGTTTTGATAAAGGAACAATCAGCGATTTAAAGATTAAAAAGTTACCGAAGAAGATACAAGATGCTTGGAACACACATGATGAACAAAAAGAGTTTATGTTAACAAGTGCAGTATTTCCAAGAGATGACTTTGACCCTAGACTACAAGGTAAAAAGGGAACAAGAGTAAGGGCTATATGGTTCTTAGATGACGAAAGAGATAATATCTTCCATGAGGATGACTTTAAGGAAATGCCAATTAATATTGCGAGAAGTTCAAGAGTCAGAGGAGAAATATACGGTCGTTCTAATGCTACAATGTTAATGAACAGTATAAGTGCTTTGAATTTCATAGTAGGTAATACAATTGGAATCTTAGAGAAGATGGAAGACCCAGCAATGGGAATGTGGGACGGAACAATCGCAGGAGATAATGTTATTGATACTTCCTCAAGAGGAGTAACAGTATTTAATCCTAGTTTAAGTAATGGACAGCCACCAACTTGGAATATGCATGATGTAGGTGATCCAACAGGAGTAATTAGTTTCTTAATACCTTACTTACAGAATCACATCACAACTTCTTCAAGAGTAGATGCAATGTTAGATTTTAACAACGACACACAAATGACAGCTACTGAGACTATTAAAAGAGATATTATCCGTGGTAAATCGTTAAGCGGTATGTTAATACAACAAAAGACTGAATTATTGATTCCTAATACTAAAAGAGCAATCAGTATATTGTTTGACTTGGGAGAATTAGGAGTTGAACCTAACGCTGAAGGAGCTGAGGCTATTCAGAATAAAGCACCAGAGAGAGTTATTCCTCAAGAGATATTGGACTTAATAGAACAAGGAAAGCCTTGGTATGACTTAGATTTCAACAACGAATTAGAATTATTAGTCAATACACAAGAATTAGAAAAACTATTGAAATTCGCACAGTTCTTACAAATGGCTGCAAGCATGGATCCAACGATGGTTAAGAGTACTAACTTATACAAAGTATTACAATCAGCTTATGAGAATCTTAAAATACAAACTCCATTAATGGTTGGAGAGACTAAGTTCAAAGGAATACAAGATGAGATGGCTAAGATACAAGCAGAGGCTATGAAACTTCAGGGTGGACAAGCAGGAGCTGATATAGGTAAGACAGTATCAGAAACCAATAAAAACAATCAGGAGAATGTAAATGGATGATATTAAGAATATAGTTGATAGAATACAAGAGAGAAAAGAAGCTAAGGCTGATTTCTTTGCAAAGAATAAAGAAAAAGAAGAAGAATACAAAAAAGCTCTTAATGGAATGGCAGGAAGTGCAAATGGTAAATACTTTCTTAAAGTCTTAATAGAATACATAGATTTATTTGGATTTAAAGGAAGCTTAGAACCACGAGATATGTTCGTGGATAAAGGAAAGAAACAGGTTTACTTAGGAATGATTAGACCATATTTAGAAGAATCAGTCAGAAAGGATATTGAATGACCGAAGAAGCAGTACCTGTAGATACAGGCACAGGTGGAGAAGCTCCAGTAGCCCCATCAGCACCAGTTACTACAGAAAATACAAGAAATGTTACAGGAGAAGCACCAACTACGAACGATTTTACAACTCCAGACGAATACAAAGACAAGGGTTGGGCTAAGAATATTAAATCAAATGATGACCTATGGAAAAACCACAGTAATGCACAAGAATTAATAGGTAAAAAGACAGTAGGAGTTCCTGATTGGGACAATGCTACACCACAAGAATTATCAGATTATTATTCTAAGACAAGACCGGAGAATGCAGAAGCTTATGAGTTTGCAGAAGGAACAACTGATGAGGAAAAAGCATTATACTCTAAGGCTCTATACGATAATGGAGTAAGTAAAAAGCAAGCAGAGGGTATTATGAAAGCCCATGCAGAGAATATGGAAGCACAGAAAGTTACTTTATATTCACAAGAAGGATTAAACAAATTACTTGGTGAGAGTTTTAAGGACAATTCTGAAGGACAAGCAAGTGCTAAGGACTTAATGCAAAAGAATATGAGTGATGGAGATAAGGCAATTGTAGAAACAATGACTAACGACCAAGTTAGTGCAATGTATAACTTTGCTAATAATATCAATAAAACTCATGGAGCAAGTGAAGGACAGGCATTAAACAACGAGGCTAGTTCACAGAATCTAAGTGGAGATCAAGTTAAAACACAGCAAAAAGCTATTAGGGCTGAGATTGCCGGATTAGAAGGCAAACCACATAATGCACAAGAGAAAACAGATTTAATCAACAAATTAGCTAAGACTTATAAAGGAGCATAAAATGAAAGTATTAAAAGTAAAACTATCAGGAACATATTTAGATTCAAAGAGTGAAGTGGTAGAATACGATAATTTAAGTGGAACAATTCCATTTAGTGATGAGGGCAGAGCACATCAGGTATGTAAGAGTAGATATGCAGCAATGTGGTTAAATATTGAAAAGAAAGTTAGACCTAACCATATAAGTGAGGTTTATTTAGATTCTTGTAAAGAAGAAGAAGGAACATTATCATTCTTAGGCAAAGACATCAAAGAAATGACTATGGAAGAATTACAAGACTTATCTGTTTATTTGGGATTAAAAATACCTAAATACAAAGCATCTTCTTTAAGAAATACCCGTGTATCAGCAGTTGAGAAATATCTATTAGAAATAAAAGGTGTTCCTAAAAAGAAAGTATCACGAGTAATAGAAATGGGTTTTGACTCATTACCAACTTGTATTATAAACGAAAAAGAAGAAAAGGCTGACATTGATGACGGTAAGTCTTTATCTGAAGAAATGGCTGAATATGGCGTGGACATTGTAGATGAAGAAGAATCTAAAGAATATAGCTTGGATGATTTAAAGAACCTAGCCAAAGCAAAAGGTGTTAAGTTTAATCCTAATATTGGGTACGATAAGTTATTTAAAAGAGTATTTGAATAATAAAGCTTGACTTTTCTAAAATATACTTTTATATAATAGATAGGTCTCGAATATAAACAAGTTATAAACAAATATCTAAACCTCCTTCGAGACCTCTAAGGGGGTTTTTTATATAGTAGCCTAATAAAAGAAGCTAGACCGCCGTACTCGGTAACAGAGTGAATGGGACTGCCTAGGAAAAATAGACTAGGAACTTCAGCTACACAAAGCGGAACAATGTGAGACCATATTAGTAGAAATACTTGAAGTCACTCAACAGGGTATCGTATAGCCTTGTCGTTAAGCGGTTAAGACCGACAGTTAGGAGTGGTGATTGTGTTGATAGGGAGACCACTAACCTGCCCTAGTTATTAGACACTTATACGAATGTGAACGAACGATTATCTCGAAGTTAGGCATAAGGAACCCCGTTTTTGGTAATGGGGTTCTATCTTCTCTTTACTCCAAACTCAAGTTAAACATTTAATAAGAAAGAATAGATTATGAAATACAAAATATCATTTGAATACTCAACAGAAGAATGGATAAATAATAAAATACCTTTATTTAAAACATTAGATATAGAAGCTGATAATGAAGAAGAAGCGATGAAACAGTTCAGAGATAAGACAGACCATTTTTATTGTTTAAATATAGTTGAAATTAAGGAAGGATAAAGAAATGAAGTCAGGCAAAAAAGGTATGGGTAAAAGTCCTAAATTTAAAGCTAACCAAAAAAGAGACGCAGAAGACGACGAGGTAAAGGCTCGAAAATCTACTTGTAAAAATATAAACATTAAGGAATTATTGAAAATAGAAAGGATAAACAAATGAATTTATTAGAAAAGAATTTATTAGAAAAGAAAATAATAGCTAATCAAATAGAAAAAGCTTGCGAAAGTAAAGGTAAGGAAGTTAATTGGGAAAAAGTAAGAAAAAAGTTATACCCTAATTACATAGAAGAAGAAATAGAACAAGTTGAGGCTATTTTAGAGGATAATAATTGGGATGCAGTAGACCTAGTGGGATTGCACAACAAACTACACAATCTTAAATGCCTAAAAGCACAAGCAGAATTAATAGCTAAATATATAAAAGCTTGACTTCTTAAAATAATAATGCTTATATGAAATTAGCATTAGATAAGCAACTGCCCTTTTGCAGAACAGGTAAGGTATCGCCTAAAGGATATAAGAGAAACCTCAAATATAAAATAGAGAAAATTCCTCGTTATTAATTAATCATTTAATAAGGAGAAAACAAATGACTTCAACAACAATTAGTCCAGCAATAGACCAAGGTCAATTGCAAATGTTCAGAGACAATTTCTACGAATTAACACAACAAACTCAATCAAGACTTGTTGGTGCTAATGTAGCAATGTTTATGTCTTCAGACGGGAAAACACACAACTTTTCCAGAATGGGCAGACTAGAACTAGACCAAGTAACAGGAAGAAACCCTGACAAACAAATAGAAGATTATTCAATAGATAATCGCCAATTCACTAAAAATCGTTTTACAAAAACTGTAGTAGTAGATGCTAAAGACGACATTAATGAATTAATAGCAGATCCTCGTTCAAATATTCTTAGACAGCTTAATAATGCTAAAGAAAGAGTAATTGACAGGGTAATTATAGATGCAGCAGTAGGGGCAGTATTGACAGGAGCACCTGATTCAACACCGACTTCAACTTCAGCATCAGACGATGGAGTTATCACAGTAGATGCTTCAGCAGGTGTAACAGCCGCTAAAATAGCAGAAATCACACAAAACTTTATCAATAACGACTTTGATTACCAAGATTTTAATAATTCTGTTATTGCTATATCAGGTTCTGAAAATACAGACCTTATGGCACAAACATTATTTATTAATAGTGATTACATTTCAGGAAGACCTGTGGATGACGGAATACAAAAACAAGTAGGGCCATACAAAGTAATTATGTTTGCTGGTGCTGATGCGACTGTAAGTCCTAAAAACCCAGTTTTAAATGAAGGTGCAACACTTCGTAAATGTGTAGTATTAACTCCACAATCAATGGCAGTAGCAATGGAATTATCTGACTTGTCTGTAACTAAATCAGCAACAAAAGTTAATTCTTATGATATTACTATCGATTACTGGATTGGTGCAATGAGAACAGAAGGCGTAAAAGTCCAAATTCTTTCAACAACAATAGAAACATAGAAGGGTAAAATTATGACAACATTTATTTCAAAAGGACAAACTGCAAAAAACGATCCTTTTTACAGAACTGGGAAAAAATTAAGAACAGTTCAATCAGCTTTTACCATTACAACAGCAGGAGCTGCCGATGGAGATATTTATGTGTTAGCAGGAGGCTTAACAACTGAATCTCGTATTCACAGAATTATGTCCCCAAATGCAACACCAGCTATTACTTCAGCGGATGACTGTGATTTTGGTTTTTATTATAGTAAAGAAGGAGTTATGACAGTTATTGATGCAGATGCATTAGTAGATGGCATGGATTTATCTTCAGCATTATCAACTAGAGATTTACTAAGCGGCAACGCAACACTTGATAGAACTTTAACTATCGGAGAAGCTACAAGTTTAGCTCCTGATGATACTTATGCAGGTGGAATTTTCCTATGCTTGACTATAAATACTAAATCAACAGCAACAACTGTTGAATTGGATTTAGACATCGTAATAGAAGAACCAACTGATAACTAGGAATATGGGGCGTAAAGCCCCTACTTCCCATAAAGGAGAAAAATTATGGTAGACGACAGAGGATTATCCACATTATCAACAGAAGAATTAGACATAGTTACTACAGCAGCAACTACAACTTCTATTATTGTCTTGGTAGGCGGAGTTCCTAAAAAAATTACATTAGAAAATTTAATTGCAGTAATAGGTGGAGAAATATCTTTCTTAGATTTATCAGACACACCAGGAGCTTATGATGACGGCGATACTTTGCAATCATCAGCAGTAGGAATTGACTTTGTAACAGTATAAGTAAACGGGGAGTAAATCCCCATTTGCTAAAAGGAGGATAAATGGCTATAACATCTAAGATAGATATATGCAATATGGCTCTAAGTTCATTGGGAAATTTTGGAACAGTAACTAATATAGACACTCCTACTGATGATAAAGAACTAACATTTAAAACTTGGTATGATAATTCAAGAGAGGCTTTGTTAAGATTAACAATGCCTAATTTTGCATTAAAGAGGGTTAAAGTAGCTCAATTAGTAGCAGAACCAATATTTGGTTATGGATTTGGTTATCAATACCCAGCAGATTGTCTTAAACTTTTAGGAATAGGCAACATAGACGAGAAAAGAAACAATTATTCTGTAGAGGGTGGTGTAATATACACCGATGAAGATTTTACAGAAGGAATGCCAATAAGGTATGTAGTAAACGAAAAAGATGTAACCAAGTTCACAGCAGACTTTTCTGAAGTGTTTGCTTGGTATTTAGCGAGTAATGTTTGTTTACCAATAACACAAGATTCAGCTAAGAAGGCATATTTGGATAAATTACTACCATTAAAAATGAGTACGGTAGGTTCATTAAACTCACAAGAGAACAGACCAATTAGAATGTCTAATAGTAGATTTAAGGCGGCAAGGTCTGTGGATAACCCGACCTTTGTGAATAAAAAATGACAAGGGTAGCAACAACACATAATAACTTTTCCAGAGCTAAGATAGATCACGATTTAAACGGTAGATTTGATTTACCTATATATGCTACTGGAGCAGATGAATTTAAAAACTTTATAAGTAATTTCAAAGGCAATGCTACATTTAGAGCAGGTTTTGAGGATATGCTAGAGTTTGAGGATTGTGCTTTTGTGGAGTTTGCTTTCTCACAAGAACAAGCTTATTTATGTTTGTTTACAGAACTAGAAGTAAGATTACTAACTTATGACTCAAGTGGGAACTTTGGATTTGTGGAGAGTTCACCAAGTGTTACATTAGTTGTTACGAGTCCTTATACTTTAGTTCAAGCAAAAGAAATACAATGGTCTCAAAATGCAGATGTAATGAAGACAGTACACGAAGATGTAGTTCCACAAGACTTTGTTAGAGCATCAGCAACGAGCTTTTCATTTTCAGCTTCCACGACCACAGGAGCAACCTTTGCCCCTACAGAGCCATCAAGTGTTCAATTTAAAGATGGTAGGTTATGGTATTCTAGTCTAACGACTTTATGGGGTTCTGAAGCAGGAGATTTTGAGAACTTCACAATACCGGGAACAATAGTAGATGATTCTCCTATTGAATTAACAATTGCAGACTTAACAGAAAAGATAACTTGGATTATATCCAACGAAAGGTCTTTGATTTGTGGTAACCGTCAGAATATAGCCGTGATTAACGGAGGAGATATAAATACTCCAATAACAGCAGCTAATGTAGCAGTAACAATAACAGGTTCTGTGGGGTCAGATACGACTATACCAATAAGAAAAGATGGATTAGTATTCTATATAGGGAGGAATAATCGTAATTCTTATTTCTTTAGTTATGATTTACTTGGAGAGACTTTTAAATCAGAAGATGCTAATTTCATTAGTTACGACATAACAGATACTGGGGTAAGTGGATTAAAATACAAAAAAGACAGAGATGACCTTATATATAGTGTAAGGGAGGACGGGAAGCTAGTAGCTTTGAACTTTAACCAAGCAGAGAAAGTAGCAGGTTGGAGCTTACACGAAACAAATGGATCAGTAGAGAGAATTGCTACAATAAGTAATAATGAAGGAGATATTCAATTATTTGCTTTGGTATTAAGAAACAGCGTATATTACATAGAGAGATTAAGCGATTTTGTAGAGTTTTCACAAAGAGGAGATTTCTTTACAGATGCAGGCGAAACAGCCAAGAATAACGATGATGTAGCTTATAACCGTATTATAGCAGAAGAATTAAAAACTTGTAATTACTTAGATAACAGCCAGATGACAGATAACTTACAAACTATCAGTATAACATTTGACGGCGATGAGACAATAACAGCAGCAAGTCCAGCCTTTGTAAGTGGAGATGTAGGTAAGAGTATTTCTTACAAAACGGAGACAGGATATGAAAGCGGAAGATTTGAAATAACAGCATTTACTTCCACTACGATAGTAACGGTAGTAGTTAAACAAACTCCTACGATTAACACTTATGCAAGTTGGTATTTGACATTCTCAATTGTATCAGGATTAGCAAGATTTGACGGGCAGACTGTATCAGTAGTGGCTGATGGAGGATATTTAAACGACTTTGTTGTAGCTTCAGGAACGATAGATTTAGATAAACAAGTAACAAGTGTTTGGGTGGGGCTTGGATATACAGGCATTATTAAAACATTTAGTTTAGGATTTTCTTCACAAGGGAAAAATACACAAATAACCCAAAAGAGCATATATCAAGCAGGAATAAGATTTGTAACGAGTGCAGGAGGTCAATTTGGCTCTTCAAGGTACAGATTAGTAGATGTGCAAGAATTATCACAAGAGAATATTAATTACTTGCCGCCTATCCCAATGGATGGGACTAAGTTAGTTTCATATTTAGATGATGCAGAAAAAGATAAATTCTTGTATATAGTACAAGATAAACCATTACCGTTTACAGTTACAGCAGTAATTATAAATGCTAAGTATGGGGTAGAATAGGAGAAAAATATGCCATTCCCAGTCGCATTAATGTTAGCATTGGCAGCAGCAAGTTCAGTTGCGAAGATACACCAAGCTAGACAAACAGGAAAAGCAATTGTAAAACAAGGGGCTTTAGAAGCTACCAGAAGAAAACATCAGATTATAGCAAAGGCAGCCAAACAAAAGACTTCCTTTTTAAGTTCTGGTTTAACGCTACAAGGAACACCGCAATCTGTTTTGGAATCTACATTCACGATAGGCAAGCAAGATGTAGAGCAAGGCATCTCTACCGCTAATACACAAGCAAGGAATGTTCTAAGGTCAGCACAAGTAGAGGCTATCGGTAGTTTAGCTATGGCAGGAGCAGGAGCAGGATTTGGGGGCGGAACAGAAAGCTTAGCTCAAGAAACTGCATTTTCAGGAATAACGAAAACAGGAGTAGCATCAACAGCAACTCCCTTTGGAGACCCTTTTAGTGGTGGTTCAACATTAGATTTATTCAAGAAAACGAATAGGAGTATATTTTAATCATGCCAAAAAGAGAAGTAACATCAATCAGACAAGCAATAGGACAGCAAGCAAAGTTTGTTCCTGATTTAGCAGGGCAAGTTCTACCAGTAGTTGAGAAAATACATCAAGCCTCACAAGAAACTAAAATAGGATTAAATCTAACAAATGCTCAATTAGAAATAAACGACATAACTAATCAATATAGAATAGACAATGAATCCAATCCCACAAAAAACACTAAAGAATATAATACACAGATTCAAGGAGTGTTTAAAAAGTATGGAGAAGATATAAGTCCTATGTATAAAGGACAATGGTCTAACAAAGCTAATCAGCTAATAGGTCAAACAAAGGTTAGCCAGCAAACTTGGGGTATTAAGCAAAATGCAGAGAACACTCTTTTCAATCTGGAACAAGGCATGGAAAGACAGAAGATAAGTGCTTATGAAGCAGGTAAAGAGTTTGCAGTAGGAGACAGCACAGATATTGAAAAAGCTTTAGAATATGAACAAGCAGCGACTTCGTTAGAAGAAACAGCAAGTGGGATATTTGGTTCAGAAACCACAGCGGGGATAATGGGAGACTTTGAAGTTAATCAGCTTACATCGTTTTTAAGTGGTGTAACAGAGGTAAACCCTGACTTAGCTAAAAGTTATCTTGATGAAAAATTTGTAAAAGAAATCTTGCCAAAGACAAGTATGGATAAAATAAAAGCCGATATAATCAAATCCGACAAACAATTCCAGAAAGTTTTAGTTGATAGTTTTAAAAATGAAATGGATGCTAAATTTGCAGAAAATCCTTATGAGTTCTTTGAAGAATCAAAAGATAGGGCAAAAAGCGGAGCAGCCTTCAGACAAGAAAAAGGTATTAAAAGAGATGGCTATGAACAAATAAGATCATACGGAGAAAAGCTTAGAGAAAGACACAAAGATAATGTTCAATTTGATTACTATGATAATCCAACTGAAGAAGGTTTAAAGGAGTTGCAAGCTTTAAATCCAGATATGAAAGATGCAGAACTAGAAAAATTAACTGAAATGTGGGAAGAAACTCCTGATTATGAAGCTACAACAAGCTTCAGAGGATTAGACAATGCTATGTCTGGGTTGATAAAACTAGCCAACAGCAATACAGATAAGATAGAAGATAAAAAAATCTTTGTGAACAAAACAGTTGATTTTATGAGCAAAGTATTAAGAAGTAATACTGGTGAGACAAAACAAGGTGTAACTATGTCAACCGATGATATTGATAAAGTAAAAAAATCACTGGATGGAATAATGAAAGATAAGTTAGTAAGAGAAGTTATTGCTGATATGCCAGATGGGACTGCTTTTAGTAGAATAATGGATAAAACCTTGCTAGAAACGGAGACAACAGAGAGAAGAGGTCTGGGAATAATAGACTCTTTAAAAACAGTAGGTTTAGCAGCTACAGTATTACCTAGAGGGATTATAAGTGAGCATAAAAAAAAGGACAAAATAGAAAAAATAAGCTTACACACTTCACAACAGATGTTAAATTTTGCACTTGAAGGAGATAAAGAGGGTATGAATAATGCTTATGAAGAAGGTATTGAAAAAGCGATAAGAGCAAAATACTATTATATACCTGAAATGCAAGGAAAGCTGAAGGAAGATGTAAGTATTGTAAATATAAGTGGAAAACCTTATTTATTTAAAGGCTGGGGAGCTGAAGATGTATTATTGGAGAGAATGAAATGAGATTAAGTGAATTATTATCAATTGGTGATTCAACAGAAGAAGTTAAATCAGCAAAACCATTAGAAAATATTTGGGCATCTGATGTAGAAGATACTTATTTCCCTCAGTACGAACCTGAAAACTTAATGGTTAGCAGGAGTATTAGAGCCATAGGTGGTGTAGAGGAGGGTATAAAAACACTAGGTGATTTACCAGAAGAAATGGAGATTTTTGGTAGAAGAGTGGGGGTTGGTTTTGGACCTTATTTTGGAGATACACCAGAAGACACAGAGAGAAAAACACTTAATTTAATAACAGCAGAGAGAAATTTACAAACACAAAGAAAAGAGAGATACCTAGAGGGCGAATTTACTCCTGAAGAAATGGATACTTTTCCTTTTAAAGCAGGAGCAGGAGGTGTTAGCCTTGGAACTATGTTGCTTCCAGTATTTACAACAATGAAAGTAGGTAAAGCGCTAGGAGCTGGAACAAAAGCCATAACAAAAGCACAGAAAGTGTCTGGTATAGGGACTATGGGCGTTTTGGAATTAGGTGGTGATACTTCAGCAAGAACACCTTTAACCCCTACTGGCGAGATAGATGTTGATAAAATAACCCCTGAATGGGCTAGAATAATGACACTTACAACAGTTGCTTCAGCTTCAACAAAGGCTGCAATAGAAAGTGCAACTGGTGTAGGGAGACAAGTTGATTTGTGGTGGGCTAAACCAATGAAATTATCAGGCAGAGCTGGGACGATAGCAAAGAGAGTATCAAATAGGATATATCATAAGGGAAAATTAATTTTAGGAACTGCTACATCTGAGGGAGTAACAGAAGTTTTGCAAGAGGAAGCAGGTTTAGGTTGGCTCTTGGCTGATGGCTCTATTAATATGGGAGCATTTGTTAAAAATCAGAAAAGTGTACTAGATGCTGGTTTGGTTGGTATGTTTTGGGGAACAGCAACAGGATCAACTGTTGCAATAAACCAAAGAGCAAAAGTATTGAAAGAATTACACGAAATTGTAGGACCAGTAATAGGAAATCCAGAAGAAACAAGAGAAGTTGTAGAAGCTATATATAATGAAGGCAATGCTCAAATGACAACCGTCATCAGTAAAGAGCTAGAAATATCCTCACAATTAAAAGCAAAACATGGCTCTATATACGATAATATGAACAAATCAATCAAATCAGCCATAGAAGACAGTGGAGCATTTACTGGAGTAGAAGAAAGCGAATTAGCTCAATATGTATCAGATACAGCAAAACTATTTGCAGACCAATCTTTAGCAGAAGCAAACAAAAGAGGAATATTACTAGATGGAATTATACAAGGTGCTGATATAAAGTTTGAGAACGGCAAGATACAACTAGCTAACGGAGAGAATATAATTGCAGAAACTACAGAAATTGAAGTTCAGGGAGAATTGTTTCAATTAGCAGGAGAACAAGCTGTATTTGGAGACAAAGACGCTTTAAGTGATGCTAAAAAGTTAAGAAAACAAAAAGTATCTCCACAAGAAATATTCAAAAAAACAGGTTGGTTATATGACTCTAAAAATAAAAAATGGAGATTTGAAATATCAGATGATAAGGCTTCATTTAAAAGCGATATAATAGCAACTGGGGAGGCTGGAACATTCAAGATAGGGGATATTATAGAACACGAGGCTTTGTTTTTAAACTATCCACAAATCAAAGACCAAAAAATTAAGTTTGTAAAATATCCTAAAAGAAAAGACGGAGGAGAACTAAGGGGTCGTTATTCTGTAAAAAATGGTATGGAAGTAAATATAGAGCTTGATGAAAAAACATCATTATCTACTATTATCCACGAATTGCAACACGCTGTTCAGAGAATAGAAAAGATTTCTCCTAATTTTAATATTAAATACAAAGGAAGACCAACAGAAGTTGAAGCTAGATTTACTCAAAAAAGAATAGAGCTGAGTGGTCAAGAAAGATTCATAGACACCTTTAAACAAGGTAAAAAAGGTTCGTTTAATGTATCAGAAAAAGCCATTGAATTAACTAAGCTAGCTGATTTCTCTACCTTACCACACGAATTTGCACATTTCTGGCTAGATAATATATTTGATTATGTCAGAACAGGTAATGCAAGTGATGCTTATATTAAGAATCTAAAACCTATAAAAGATTGGTTAAAAATAACAGACAATCAACCATTTCTAACAAGAGCACAACAAGAGAAGTTTGCAAAAGGATATGAAAAATATATAACAACAGGGAATTTGCCTAATAGATTACTAGGGGATACCTTTGACGATTATGATAAATGGTTAAAAAGAGTTTATGATAGTGCTAATATAAAAGGGACTATGAAACCAGAAGTTGTAGAGTTCTTTAGAACAATGACAACAGGAGAATTAAAAGCTCCTGAAGATTATGTTCAAAGTAAAACTCTTGAAAAAGAAATACAAGTTGAAAAAGAACAAGTCCAAGAAGATACTCAAGAAGTAATTACAGCAAAAGAAAAACAATTTAATAATAAACCGGTTGAGAAAACCACAGAGTTTGGCAAAAAAGACAGTTCTGTATTTAAAAAGCATGCTGATATAGCAGGTATAGAACAAACATTGCAATATGATGTTACCAACATAGAAGAGCAAAACAAACTAGCCGAAGCATACTTACAAAGTAATTTTGATGATGTGGTTAAGATAGTAAACGGAGAAAAAGAAGCTCCTAGTGGAATATTGAAAAATGCTATATATAATGCTTACTTAAAGCAAATGCTAGAAACTGGAAACAATGAAGCCTATCTAACAGCACTTAGAAACCAATCCTTAGAGCTTACAAGGGCAGGTCAAGAGATTTCCTCACAAAGAGGAGTTATTGACAATATCTTCGCTCCTGCATACTGGATTTCAAGTGTTGAACAGGGCAGGAAAATAAGCTTAGCTCCTAAATACGATGAAACAGTAAACGATTCTATAGATAACTTTATGGCTGATATTATGAGCAAGGAAACTCCTGAAGCCCAACAAGCAGAAGTTGACAAGATCATTAAAAGTTTAGGAAAAGAACTGGGGAAAAAACCAGAGGAATTAAACCAATCCATAAGAGATAAATTAACAAATGAAAAATCAGCTTATAATGTAATTAAAGCTCAAATAGATGAAGCAATGGGAATAAGTTTAAGCACCGCTGAAGCAAGTTCATTGATAGCACAGGCTGAGAACTTAAAGAAAAATGCTTTAAATTCTGTTGATGAAAATGGCAACCTAAGTGTTGAGTTCTTCAGTATATTGGCAGACACAGAGAATATGGCTAATAAACTAAATCCTACAAATAGAGTAACAGTTTTAACTTCTATTGCAGGTCGTGGTGCGATGTTAGCCTCTATTAAGTCTCCAATATTGAATATTGAATCCAATTTCTTAAACTCAATAACAGAGAGAATTACAAAAAGAGCTGTAATGAAACTAACTAGCGATGTTAAAATTTCTAACGAAGTAGATAAAAAAACAATGAAGGATTACATGGAATATTCTAAGAATATTTATAAAACTTCTGGATATACTATATCCTCTATGAGTGAACTAGATCCTGAGATAAAAATCAAAGGGGAGGTATTTGAACACTCACAAGGAAAAGGAATTATAAGAAAATTTGGTAGAATGTATGAGCAAACAGTATTTAAGTATTTGCTAGGATATAATGACAGATATATGAAAGATATTACATTTGTAGATACGGCTGGTTTAGAAGCGACAAAACAAGCTAGAATAGAAAAGTCCAAGAACATTAAGTCAAGAGCTACTGAAATATTTAACGATGCTATTAAGATAGAACCTGAGACAAAAATAGGACAAAAAATAAGAGATGGGGCTATAAGCGATGCTTTGGTTGCAACATATATGAATGATAGTAAACTTGGGAAAATAGCACTAGATTTAAGGGAATTAGTTAATAAAGGAACTGGACCTTTAAAAGTTGGAACTTTAGTTGCTATTTTTGTAAAAACACCAGCCAATGTTATAAGTTTAGGTGTTGAATATACTTTTGGAGGGACTGTAGCAGTTAAGAATATGAATACAATAATAAATGACTTCCAAACAGGAAAAATATCTGAAACAACACAAAAATCTATAAGGTCATTATCAAGAAATACTTTAGGAGTAGTTGCTTCTATTATATTTGCAGCAGGATTTATAGATGATGAAGATTATATACCTGATTACAATTTGCTTTCTCCAAGACAAAGAACGCTTGTAAAACAGAAAAACGGAGTATTTAACAGCATAAGAATTGGTAATAGATATGTAAGTCTTGATTACTTTGGTCCTCTAGCAATGCCATTGGTTTCTGTTCTTGAATTTAAAAGACAAAAAGAAATAAAAGAAAGTATATTTGGGTTTGGTAAGGGTGCAGCAAATCAATTATTAAATATGCCTTCTATTGGAGATTTTGCAGATTTATATAAAGACTTATCCAGAAAAATAACACAAGAAGGACAAAAAACTCTTGAAGGATTAGGTGAATTTGGTGTTGACTTTATTTCCTCTCGTTCCATACCTGCTATTGTTTCAGATATAGCCAAGCAGATTGATGGCTTTGAAAGAGATACTAACAGAAGTGCTACTAACAGAGCTATTAGTAGGATACCATTTGCAAGGGAAACTTTACCTAAACAATTCAATAGAATTACAGGAGACCCTATAAGAACAGAGAGTTTGAGTATATTGTTTGGTTCAAGATTAAAAACCGGTAAGTTTACTTTTGAAGTATCAGAAATAGAAAGACTAATAAAGGACGGAAATAGTGTATCAATAACAGACCCAACAAGGTTTGGAGCTTTAAAAACATTAAATGACATAGATATAGCACAGGCAAGACAAGATTTTGCTGCTATGTATTCTGAAGAAATAAGCAAAGAAATGGATAAAGCTTCTTGGGACAGAAAAGAAGATGAAGACAAAACTAAAGCGTTGAATAAAATCCGTAGCAAAATAACCAAAAAACTCAAGAAAGAATACGGAGTTGACTAAATAAAGAATATAATATATAACTAAACAAAGGAGAAGAAGATGACAATACCAGTAGATAATTATGTACCAACAAAGGATTTAGGAAACGGCTCAACTGTTGACTTTTCATATACTTGGAATGTAATCGCCAGCGAGAACATAAGGGTGTTTTTAGAGGATGTAGTAACAGGATTGCAGGTTTTACAAACATTAGACTCTGATTTTACATTAGTTTTTACAAGTTCAAGCGGGATTGTAACTTTCGGAACAGCACCAACAAATGCCGATTATGTAATTATAGCTCGTGATATAGCCAAAACTCAAGAAACAGGATATTCAACTTCTTCAGGATTTCAAGGAGTAGTAACAGAAAACTCCTTTGATAAACTAACAGCAATTTCACAGGATTTAACAGAAATATCCAATAGAACATTAACTTTCCCTTTAGGGAGTGGATTCTCTACGACTGTTCCTCTTCCACTTGACGGCACAGTATTAGGTTGGAGTGATGATGTATTAGTAAATGTAACATCAATAGCTACAGATACATTGCCAATAGTAGCGGATAATTTTATTGTAAGAAACTCAGGCAACACAGCTTTTATTGTTTCTACATTGCCAACAGATAATGCAGCTTTAATTGTAACTAACGCAGCAGATATAGCAACTAACACAACAGCAATTGACCTTTATAAAAAAGACTACATTAATGGCGGAATAGTAAGTAATGATTCAGTAACTCCTGATGAATTGATAAATATCTCAGAATTACTAGCTCGTTCTTCAGATAACACCAAAGACATAGAAGTAGATGCTTTAATAGATTTTGACATAACCGCTAATGCAAGTTGGGAAAGTGGGACAGCACCAAGTTTAACCAGTATAAGTGTTTATTTATGGGCAGTATGGGATGCAACTACTCCTTACTTTATATTTGACGATGTAACAGGATCTAACATAACACCAGCTAAAATAATGGTTGGGGCTTTTCTTACAGATTCTAGTGGCGATATAATACCTTTTGAAGTTTTTGGTAATGGGGACAATATAGATTATGTATATGATGTTCCTCTTGAAGATGCTACCTTAGCAGGCACTTCTTATACTGAATATGACGCTTCTATTCCTGTGGGGATAAGTGCAAAAGTAAATATGTTTTGGTTTGCTGGTACAACCTCAGCTGATGTATTTAATATAGTAGCAGAGTTATCAAGAGACGGAACAAATAGTTATTGGAAATATCAAATATCCAATGATGATAGTGTAAAGACTTATGAGTCAATAAGCGGAGAGATAAATTTAATAGATGATAAATTTTTTATTAAAGCCAGTGCATCTTACTCAGTAAATTTAGTCAGATATTTAGGATATACAACTAGGAGATAGAAAATGGGAATAGAAAATAATTATGCACCAGTAACCACTATAGGAGACGGAGCAACTGTAGATTTTAGTTATAACTGGGATGTTTTAATAGCAGATTATATCATTGTAAACCTTCAGTTAATTTCTACAGGGGTTTTAACTTTACAAGTATTAGACTCTGATTTCACACTAGAGTTTGATGCAACTGGGGGAGTGGTAACATTTGGAGCAGCTCCGAGCAATTTAAATAATATAATAATCTCAAGACTTACAGAAAAAAACCAATCTGATAAATACTCTACAGCACAAGGATTTCAAGGAGTATCCCATGAAAACTCTTATGATAAACTAACGGCCATTACTCAAGATATATGTGATGTTTTAACAAGAATACCTCAGTTTGAATTTGGGAGTGGTAATGAAAATATAACAATAGATGACCCTGATGCCGATAAGTTCTTGGTATGGAACGGAGCAGGCGATGGAATCACTAATTCTGTTTTTGGAGACAGTGATATACCAGAAACTACTGACGATTTAACAGAAGGAACTACTAATTTATACGATAAAAATGTTGTATTAAACGAAGGTTTTGGGATTGAAATAACTGGGACTTATCCTACATTTACAATTGCAGGGACAGGAGTAGTAGAAAACACAGATAAAAGAGTACAAGTAAGTTCTAATGATGGATCAACTGGATTTTTAGATACTAAAATAAGCTCAGATGATTCTACTGTTACTTTGGCGATTACCGACCCCGCAGGTAATGAGGCACTAGATTTAAGCGTAGACCATGAAAATATACTTAATATAGGAACTAACACTCACCCACAAATAGATTCTCATATAGCTAATACAAGCAATCCTCATAATACTACAGCAACACTAGTCCCAAACACTCCAGCAGGAAGTATATCTTCAACTGATGTTCAAGGTGCTTTGAATGAACTAGACTCTGAGAAAATGGGGGGTTCAACAGGAGCTACTGATAACTCTGTATTAAGAGCTGACGGAACTGGAGGGGCAACTCTTCAAGATTCACTTGTAACAATTGATGATGTAGGCAATATAACTACACCTGAAGACATAATTGCAGATGGTGTTAGACTTAAAAACTATGCTACAATACAATCCACTACAGGGTTAATTACAGGGGGTCTTGGAAGTGTAAATACAGACACTACTAAGTTTGACATATCAGACGGCTCAGGCGTTGTTATAGATGCTTTTACTGATTATTTGAATGCTGTTATTGTAGAGTTAACTTGGACAGGACTAACTGGTATCACACCTACTTACAATGCAAATGGAATAAGTTATATATATATATTTAATGTTGCAGGAGTAGCGACAGTAGGGCAAAGTTTAACAGAATTAACCGCAGAACAACACAGGGACTTTATAAGTGTATTTAGGGTATTTAGTGCTGATTTAGTAAATGTTTCAACCATAACTGACTTGCCAGCCGTTGTATTGGGAAAAGGGTATTTAGTTGATGATTTAGCTCGTGGAATAGGAAATATTAATCTAATAGGTAACTCTTTTGTAAACTCAGGGTCAAACTTAGAATTAAAAAAGGATGCAGGAACTTCTTTTCAAAGTGGTATTAATTATGTAAATGAAAAGAATCCTAACAATTTAACATCAGCTGAGATTGATCCAGTAACATGGTTTTATATATATAGCGATGGGGCGGGTGGAGCTACAATAGTTGGTTCTCAAACAGATGTAGATCCTGATTTATACGATGATGGAAGTGGAGTTTTATCAAGCATGCCATCTAATAAGTTTCAAAACCAAAGAATATGGTTTATTCCTAGTTCAGGTAATGTAGGCATACAATATGGACAGACTATTTATAATTCTATGAGTGAGGCTTTAGAGGGGCTAGATACAGAAGATTTCATAAGATTAATTCCTGAATTAGTAGATAGTGTATTAAGAACAACACTAAGTCTTAAAAAAGGAACAACTGATCTAAGCGATACAGACGATGCATTATTTAGACAAACAGGAAAATTTGGATTTGCTGGAGGAGGAGGAGCAGGTTCAGGAGCGGGTAATCAAGATTTGCAATCAGTTTATAATTTATCCACTACCCCTGAAATATTGACAGATTCAACAAGAGGAGCTTTATCTCTTAAAAGAGGAAGTTCTACAGATACCGATAATGTGCTTGAAATAGTAAACGGAGCTGGTTCTATTACTTCATTTATACAAGGCGATGGGGATGCTACTTTTGGAGTAACAACATTAGCAGATGCTTCTCTTTTAGCAACTTCTGCAGCACCTACAACTGACGCTATGATAGCTAATAAAAAATATGTTGATGATAATGCGGGGGGTTCTCCTTTAACAACCAAGGGAGATGTATCTGGTTTTTCTACTGTGAATGCAAGAATACCAGTAGGAAGTAATGGCCAAGTATTAACTTCGGATAGCACACAAGCTTTAGGATTAAAATGGGCTGCTGGTGGAGGAACTGCAAGTTTACCGATAGGATATATAAACGGGGGTCTTATAAGTAATGATGCAGTAACACCTGATTCATTAATAGATATAACAGCTATAGAGTGCAGAAGTGATGATAATACGGTAGACATATCAATAAGTGCTTTAACTAATTTCGACATCACAACAAATGCAAATTGGGCTAGTGGAACAGCACCAACTCTTACATCTATAATTGTTTATTTATGGGCAGATGATGACTCTGGAGTTCCTAGATACATATATGATGATGCTACAGGGACTAATTTAACAGATTCGGGTAAAGCAAGAAGAGCAGGAGCATTCCTTACAGATTCAAGTGGAGATATAATACCATTTATAAGCACAGACATTCATGGAGGAATTAAATATACTTATTTAAGCTTCATTGGAGAATCTTCAACTTTACCAACAACAACAAAAACGGATGTTCCAGTCTCAGTTCCTCCTAACATGACAGGAGAATTTTCAATTAAATCTAATTCTTTTAGTACAACAGGGACTGTTCGTTACATAAAGATAGCAGAAACTGGAAGTGATTATACAACCATTAACGTTAATAATTCAGATATGCTTGCATTTGGTAATGCAAATTTTGTTAAAAGTGATAGTCCTAACAAGGAAATAATTGTAGATTCATCTAGTGAAATATCAGTAAAAACAGATGTTACAATTACTACAGGAACATTTAATATATCAACACTAGCTTACACAGATTGGAGAAACTAATGTATCAAAGGACAAATAACGGGGTAGAAAAATATAACGGTATTACTCAAGATGTAGTTAAAATAGAGAACGATGTTATAATTGGTGCAGGAAATACAATAATCGACAAAACTGATGATAAATATGTAATATGGGCTAAGTTTAATAAACCTAATTCTTTAAAAGAATATGGACTAACAGCTATTGAATTATCTAGTGATGATGTTTCGGCTAATTATCAACTTTCTGACAACGGAGTACCAGTTTTTTATGATGATATACCGGGCTCTAACAAGTTAACCTTAAACCCTAATGGGAACGACCCTGCAATTATAGATGGTTCAGACCCTGAAGACCTAGAAGCTAATATTAGAAGTGATGGAAACGCTGTTTTAAAAGGAATTAATATATTAGTAGATTGTGGTAATGTAAATATACAATCAATTATAGACACAGGAACGGAGGCTCTAAACACCCAAGAAAGAGAAAAGAACACCGGACTAGCTTTAATGGAGAACTATGACGCTACCCAAGATTTAGCAGTTTACAATTTAATCAAGGACTATACATTGGACAAAACCAATTTTAGTGCTATAATAACAGATATAGAAGGAGCATAATATGCCAAAAGGAATAGGATACAAAAAGAAAACTAAAAAAGTTGCAGGACATGGAACATCTTTAAGAAAAGGAATAAAAAGAATACAGAAAACAAGGAGCAAGAAAAGTGCTAAAGCTTAGTGGATTACTAGGAATATTATTTGTTTGTTTAGGAGTGGAATGGTTTGAGTATTTTGGAACCGATATAATTCAGGGATTTCTAATTTTACAAGCATATATTATATTTACCCTATTTTGCACTTACAAATTATCAGACAATTTATTACTAAAGGCTATAAGTTTATACTCTGGGATATTTTGGATTCTTAGTTTTATAACAGATTGCTTCTTAATAGACTGTTCTTTAATATTAACAGCTATTGTTGCTCTGCCTTTATATATACTTTCAGCCAAGAACATAGTTAAATCACCCATAACACCAATGCTAGACTTTAAACACAACTACATAATAGAGAATGTGCCTTTTAAGTGGTATCAATGGCTATGGTTACTGGTAGGTAAAAACATGAGTGCATATAACTGGTATTACAACTCTGACAAAGGATTATTAATGAGAATAGAGGACGGTATTCTAATAGAGAGAAAAGTATCACATCAATTATTATTAAAAGAATTAAAAGCAACAGGAGCTGATGTATCTATAGCAAAAGTAAGTTATAAAAGTCTTCAAGCCAAGTTAGGTAAGAAAATTAATTGTAAAAAGGAAATATATTGATGTCAGATAAAATAGATATGATACATGAATCGGTGGTTAGAATAGAAACTAAGATTGATACTCATGCAGAGAGAATAACGAGACTAGAAGCGGGCTACTTTAATGGTGGTTATGGAACAAAAGCCAAAGCAGAAAAGAACGAAAAAGAAATAGCTAAACTTAAAAACATACATGCTGGTTGTTTTGGATCTAAAGGAAACTTTTGGAAATCAGCTATAGGAGGATTAAACCAAGTTTCTACAGTAGTGATTTTAATCTTAGTGGGTGGAGTTTATGCAGCAATTCAGCTATTTACTTGACTTAATTAAATAAATCATATAAATTAAAATAAAGGAGATTATTATGGAATACATAACAAACTTAATAACAAACAATATGGAGATAGTAGTAAGTATAGTAGGGTTTTTAATCTTACATTTTAGTGCAAGTATCCTAACTGCGATAACCAAAACTAAAAATACTAAATTTTATAAGCTAGTAGAAGTATTAGCTCTAGTAGTTAAAGAAGCGAAACAGAAAGCTAAGAAATAGTGGGATTTTTAATTGGGGTATTTATAATATCCTTAATCGGAGCTATAATCTTTTTAGCTAGAGAAAATGGTAAGGATAATGAAAAACTTAAACAAAAAAAGGATACGCAAAAGTCTATTGCTCGTTCTAAGCGTGCTAATTCTAAGCGGAAGTAGTTGCCACAAGTCATTTGATAGGGTTATGTATAATGATTCTTTAGAATGTTGGGCAGAAGTAGAGTGGCATAAATGCGACGATCATAAAAGATGGTTTGAAAGTTGCGGAACATGGAGTTGTGAATAATGTATAGTTTATCAAGAACATCCAATAGAAGAAAAAAGACTTGCCATTGGAAGATACAACTAATAATAGATGAGGCTATTTTAACATCACCTATAGACTTTGGAGTAGCAGACGGACACAGAACAGACGCTAAGCAATTAAAAGCCTTTAAAAGGGGTGCTAGCCTATTAGATGGCATTATAAAGAAATCCCTACATCAATTAAAACCAAGCCCAGCAATAGACTTATACGCCTATATAAAGGGCAAAGGTGCAGTTTGGACAGAAAAAGAACTAGCATTATTAGCAGGTCATATATTAGGGACAGCGAATCGATTAAAAATAGATTTAGAATGGGGTGGAAACTGGAAAAGTTTTAAAGATTTTCCACACTATCAGTTAGCAAAGCATGAGTATAAATGAAGATATTAAAAATAAAATGGATTGATTCAGCAAGAATGGTTTTAGGTTGGCAACCAGATGTAGAATTTTATAGTGGAGAAATGGAAACCATAGGTTACTTAATAGAAGAAAACACAGATTGGATTATAATAGGCTCTAACTTTGACACAGAAGAAGAACACTTTGGAAACCTCACCCATATTTATAAGAAATGTATAATTAAAAGAGAAGAATTTTAATGAGTAAAAAGATAGAAAAACATTTAATATTTGCTTATATAAAAGACATCTATCCTGATACTGTCCAAGAACACAAAATACTAGATAACAGAAAGTTTAAATCTGATTATTATATACCAAGCAAAAAAACCATGATAGAATACGAAGGGCTATTCTCAAAGATAAGTAGGCATACAACTATAACAGGATACCATAAAGACTGCGAGAAATACACCCTAGCCAGTTTAGAAGGCTATAAAATCATAAGAATTACTGCAATGAATACTTGGGACGATCTAAAGTTATATTTGGATAAGCTATGATAATAATTTGCTGTGAATGTGGAGAAGAAAAAGAAGCAACTATTGAGCAAGTAAGCCAAGCAGTCCAAGACCACGAATCGCTATATAAAGAGAAAATGACACCAGAAGATGGATTAATATGTCCTGATTGTGTATCTAAACAAATGCAATAAAAGACCGATAGCTTTGATTTAAAGGTCAGTTATTCGAATAATTAGAATATGTGAAATAAAAAAAGGGTTAATTTTAGATAACCCTTAATTTAGAAAAGCACACCGATTTAAGATTTACATCTATGGCACTTTTAAGAGTTTCACTTGGGATACCAGCCCTGATCAATAAGCTCTTCTATAAACCAATATACCCTAGTTAGAATATAATGTCAACTTTTTCCTTGCATATTACAAATAACTGTTTATACTAGTGGTTCTCTCGTTTCGATAGGTTGAACCCTATTATTTAATCCTGTCTTTTATTAGATGGGATTTTTTATATCCCCTTGTATTATAACACAAAACAAACAAATATAAGAATAATTGCAAATAATCCTTGTAAAGCTCTTGTAAAGGTGGTAAGCTAAATATAATAGTTTTAGAGGAACTGTAGATAACGAAGTCCTAGCCTCTAACTAGGGCTTTATTTATAGGAGAATTGATATGGATAAAAACTATTCGCAAACAATGCTAGGAAGAATAATTGATGTGTCTATGCAGGATGTAGATATAACAGAAAGGGAAATTAAAATATTAAACGATAGATTTGAAAGTAAGACCTACAAAGAAATAGGCTTAGAGTTAGGGGTAACAACAGAAAGAATTAGACAAATAGAAGCAAGGTCTTTTCGCAGGGTTATTAGAAACTTAGAGAAGCTAAAAGAAGAAAACCGTGCTTTAATAGGGTTGCAAAAAAAGTTTTCTATTTTAAATGGAATTTTTGGTGTGATAAAAAGAGAACTAAACAATATTGAAAACATAGAAACACTTGCAAGAATACCTGTAAGCACATACGACCTTTCAATTAGGGATTCAAATTGTTTACAAAATGAAGATATTAACTACTTAGATGAGATAGAATACAAGTCAGAAAGTGATATGCTTAGAATACCAAATTATGGAAGAAAATCACTTAACGAACTTAAAGAGCTGATGAGCAAACACAATCTTGTAATTGGCTCAAAGAAGCACTTAAACAACTAAAGGAGAATAATATGAACAAAACAGAAATAACTGTATTTTCTCAGTCAAAAATGCATAAAATGTTAGACAAAGAAATGCACAATGTAGATATGTTTGAGGGGTTTAAAAGGCTTGTTTCTATAGATAAAGTGGAGATAACAACCAAAACAGAAATAAACGATGATTATTACCTTAAAATAGCAAAAGGTATAGTTAAAGGTGATATATTGGGTATGTTTGCCCCTAATGGTTGGTTTTATGTTCAAGTGGGTATAAAAGCGTTTAGTAATGGTAGAGAATTTACATTTATAGATATAGATAAAACAATAGAAATACTAAAGGAGCAAGACAATGACAGATAGAACAGAACTATACCACGACATAACAGCATGGCTAGAAAACCAAACCGAATCGATAGAAGAAGGCTTGTTGCAACACATTCACAATAAATATGATGAAGATATGAGGGATAGGGTGAAAATTATGATAACTGGAATGAACATGGTGGAGATACACTTAGAAGGCAAGATAACAGCAGAAGACTGGGAGAAAATGGGATCATGAAATATTTTGATGTGCAATTAAAAGTTGAGAATTATATGGGTTTCTCAAGCATGGGCTGTTTTGATGATTTAAAAGATAACCCTATGGAATTATGTTTATTAATGACATTTTCTAATGCTTATAATTTATTTGGCAATTTATCTTGTAATATAATTGTTAGGATAAAAAAAGGAAAAAAGACAATAAAAGAATTAAATATGTACGAGTTAAGAAAGAAAGGGCAGTTAGATTATTACACAAGAAACTTTGATGGGAGTGTGGATAGTCTTGATGATTATGCAAAAAGACAAATTAATAAATAATAAAGCTTGCAATTAAATAAAAATCTGATATAAGAGTAATTAGAAGGACTGACAAATGAAAAATCAAATACAATTATGGAGCATTAGATAAAGGAGACCAGTCAGTCCGCCTTATCTTTTAGTGTGTAAAAACACAGTGCTCCACCATTTAAAAGGAGACTGACATCATGGAAACAGAGAAAAGCAGGTATAATTATTACTTATCGTATTGGGAAAGTATGAAAGCTTTGCCAACAGATAGAGAAAAAGTTGAGTTCACAGAGATAATTAACAAAGTTCAGTTTTTTGAAGAACACATAGACAGAATAAAACCAAGAAGTAAGAATGTGCAACTATTGTTCGCCTCTATAAAACACTCTCTAAAGTCCAGTATCAAAGGTTATTGTGATAAAAAAGTAATAGATTATGACGGTCTTTTTACCCCCCCTTATGAACCCCCTTACCAACCCCCTTACCAACCCCCTTACGAAGGGGCTTACCAACCCCCTTGCCATGAAAGAGTAAAGAGTAAAGAGAAAGGAACAATGAGTAAAGAGAAAAAGAAAACATATGGTGAATTTAATAATATTTTACTAACCATAGAAGAACACACTAAATTAGAAGTTATATATAAAACTAGAATAAATACAGCAATGGATAAATTATCTTCTTACATAGAAAGCTCTGGAAAAGTTTATAAATCACACTATGCAGTATTAGGTAAAACACAATGGGTTTATAAAGATGTAATGGCTAATAGTGGTGGTGAACTAGACAAAGATACAAATGACCTACTACAGATGGCATTGGAGGCTAACAATGGAACTAATTAAACAAGCACAAGTTGATAGTGGATATGTTGGTAGGTTTGGAATACCATATTTAGATGATAAACTATCTTGTATATTGGCTAATGATTGTATTTTAATGGGTGCAAGGTCAGGAGCTGGTAAAACAACTATATCAACTATAATTGCAATGGCTAATTCAGATAGAAAAGTTGCTTTATTCTCTTTAGAAAACTTTGAAAACGATTCTATTATACAAGAAACCTATTCTTTATATTTAAAAATGACTGGGCAAATGGATTTAACATTAAGAGATGTATTATCAGGTAAATTTAATGACAGAATAAATTGGGTGGCAATGGAGAATGCAGAAAAACAAGCCAAAGAAAAGTTTAAACACATAAGATTAATATCAAGAAAAGACGGTTATAATGTGGATAACTTAAAAGATGATATGCAAAAAGCTGTTGATGACGGAATAGAATTAATTATTTTGGATCACATAGATTATCTTGATAAAAATGATGTAAATACAAACGATGTAATGCACATATCCGATATAATGAGAAAGATAAGGGTTTTACAAAACAATGATAAATGCGGTATAGTTGCAATATCTCACCTTAGAAAACCAAATACCAAAGAACCCCCTGCTGTGCCTAGTATAGACGAGTTTATAGGGTCATCTAATAAAGTCAAGGAATCAACTGTTGTTATAATGCTAGCTCCTGATGATAAGGGCAACGAAAGGATTATAGAAGATTCTAATATTGATTATTTAAAATCTACTTTCTGCTGTATTAGAAAGCTTAGAAATGGTGGATATGATAATAAAACAGGGATAATGATATTTAATAGAAAAAAGAACAACTACGAATCGGACTATAAAGAAAGAATTGTTAGTTATAATGGTGATGTAAAGGAGGCTAAGAGATGAAGATATTAGAATTGTTTGCGGGTAGCCAATCAATAAGTAAAATAGCAAAAGCAAGAGGGCATGAGGTTTTTACTGTTGATAATGTTGCTTATGAGGGTATAGATTATGTAGTAGATATATTAGAATTTGATTATAGCAAAGTTCCTTTTGTGCCAGATGTTATTTGGGCATCTCCCCCTTGCACAACCTTTTCAATAGCTTCTTGTGGGCATCATTGGAATAAAGACAAAACACCAAAAACAGAGGAATGTAGAATAGGGATAAAGTTGGTAGAAAAAACAATAGAAATAATTCACTATTATAAGCCAAGCTTGTTTTTTGTAGAAAACCCTAGAGGTATGTTAAGAAAAATGTATTTTATGGTTTCTGGAGATTATAGAAAAACAGTTACATATTGCCAATATGGAGATAATAGAATGAAGCCAACAGATATTTGGACAAATTCTAAGATATGGATACCTAGACCTATGTGTAAAAATGGAGATCCTTGCCATGTTTCAGCACCAAGAGGAAGTAAAACAGGAACACAAGGATTAAAAAACAACTATGAAAGAAGCATTATACCTGAAAAATTATGCACAGAAATTATTATGGTATGTGAAAAGGAGTTAAGATGAAACTATACATTATGAGCTTAAAAGAAATTGACAAGGAGCTATCTGAGGCTGAATTAAGTTATGATAACTGGGGGAGAATTAGTTTATATGATGACGAAAAAGGGGAATCTGATGCCAAAAATCAATTGGGTGATGATATAAAATATCTAAAAGGGTTGAGAAAATATGCCTTAAGAATTAAAGAACTAGAAGATAGAATCGAAACATTAGAAAAGGAGTGAATAAAATGAAGGGTTTAGAACTTAATAGAGATATAAGGGTTGTTTTAAAATTAAAAAAATCATTAAGGTTTGAGGCAGATATAGGAGATTATATAAAAATATCTTTAACTCTCAAAAAAACAACGCACAAGGTTTGTGGTGGAAGAAATCCACAAAGGAGTTATTTATGAGTAAAAAAGACAAGATGAAAATAAGTCAAGAGTTTATAAGTGCAATGAATGGTGTGCTAAACGGTGAAAAATGGAGAAGAAAAAAATGGACAGAACATGAATATGTATACCAATATATGGATTTAATTCTTCTTAGATACCTTAGTTTTGAAAGCGATGATTCATTTAACAGGAAATACAAAGATACTCCAGATATTCATTTTGCAAATATGGTGGCTACGGATTGGATAAAGGTAGAATAATGAAGGATAAGCTAGGATACATAGGCAAAACTAATCTAGCCAAGTCTTCTTTCCCAAAAGACTATTGGAACGACGGAGGTAATCAAAACAACAAGTATCTAACATTAAGGTCTAGCTTTAAATTTAGTGATTTTTACTTTAGATATAATTTTGTGCCTTTAGTAGTATTGGATAACGAGGTAGAGCTTAGCTTTTTTGATGATTTAACCGATTCGTATAATATATTTATAAGAGATAAATTAACAGCAGAAATTCACAAGGGTTGTGAGATAAAAGAAGAATTAGACTTTTAAGGAGGTCGTTATGGATTTTAATAAAGAAGATACCGAAATGATTATTAAAAATGGGTTATGTCCATTATGTGATTGTGATTTAGAAAAAGAATATAGCGATTCTTGGATATGTTCTAATAAAGATTGTGAATTTGAGATTAACAAGCCAACAGAAAAGGAGCAAATAAAATGAAGATAACAATGAAAACAGCGATATTACAAGGCAAGGACTTTGAGTTTAATGGGATTGTCTTTAAAAACACAAAAGATGGATACAAACATAATAGCACCATCATATCTAACTTAGAGTGGGTACTAGAAAACCAAGATAAGCTTGTAGAAGTAGAAGACAACTACTGGGATTCGGACGGAAGAGCTATAAGAGAGCTTGAGGACGGTATGGAGTATTGGTATTTAGTAGATGCTGGGGACTTTAATAGTGATTTGTATCAGCCAGACAAAAAAGGCTTTAAACAAGATTTCTTACTTGGCAACTGTTTCAAAGACCCAGATTCAATAAGGAAAGAAATTACAAGATTAAAAGAACTACAAAAGAAAAGAATGGAGGCAGTTAAATGAAGAAACTAAGTGAAATACTAGAAAAAGGCAGTATACCTATGTTAATGGCTCGTAGAAGGCAACTTACAGGATACAGGACTAAACTAGAAAAACAGCCCTATTCCAAAGACGACAGAATCGCAATACAAAACGACATAGATTTAATAAACAATAAGCTAAGGGGAGATAAACCAATGGGAGAAGAATCGTGATAACAGGCAATAAATCACAACTAGTCCAAATACTAGCAGGCATAATACCTTTAGTTAATTCCCTTGATAACTTTAAGGATAACGAAGAGCTAGTAGTTTGTGTGATGAGAAAAACCAAATACAAGAGCTTAGCCTCAAATAGCTTATTCCATTCCCTGTTGCAAGAGTTTTGGAAAAGTGGTTGCAGTTCATTTAACGATTATGACACACTAAGGAATCACTATAAGAAGCAAGCAGGACTTATAATAACAGACAAAATAAGCCTTGAAGGAATCACCCTAATTAAGGAAACACATAAATCTTGGACGAATGTTACACAAGCAAATGCAAGCATAGCAATTAGCCAGTTAAAAGCTGATATGTTTGAGGCGGGTGTTAATAGTAAGAAATTTGATGAGATTATGAAAGGATTAGGAGAATGGCAATAAAAATATACTGCGATAATAAAGATTGCAATAAAGAATTAGAGTTTAATGGTAATAGAAAATATGAAGTAGATGTTAATATAACAGGTAAAAATGTGCCTATGATAAATAGAAAGATTGGGAAGATGCATTTTGTGTTATGTAAGAAATGTTTTTTTAAAACGTTTAAAGATTTAAGGTAAATATATCATTAATCGGTCAGAAACAGCATTTACAGAGCAGAAAAGGGCAAAAGTATATTACCCTAGCCATGTTTTCGGAATAGACCCATTTAAAGGGCTTTAAAAAAGGATAAGAAAATGGATAAGAAAAAAAGACTACTAAGAGATAAACTAGACATAATGACATCTAACGAAGTAAGAGAACGAGATGGCGAGTGTTTACTGTGGAATCACCCTGATTATAGTGAGATGATTAGTAAGCTTTGGCAAGAAAGTGGTTGTAATCCTATATTTACAAAATTAACAAATCATCATTGGATACATAAAAGGGACTGCTATAAATATCGATTCGATATCCGTAACGGAATGACCTTATCATTATTGGTTCACGGATTAGTAGAAGACGGCAAGATACCATACGAAATAGTCAAAGGAATAGCCTTATATAATGACATAATCAGCGAATCGGAATTAGAAGAAATAGAAAACGATAATAATAACTTTAAATGGAATATAAACTATTTAGAAGATTGCATAAATAAGAGAAGAGAGAGCTAACAGAAAGGATAAGACAATGAATTACAAAGCTCTATATATAAAAGAACGAAATATTAACGAAATACTAGCAGACAGTCTAAGAAAGCATAACCGAGAAAAAGACAAACTGATAAAAGAAAATAAGGAATTAAAAAGCCTTACTGAAGACACTTTATGTGTAAGGGGAGGTTGTAAATGGAGACTACACAAGAAGGATTAGTAGCTACCAGAGATTTAATATGTATCTTAAACTACGAACAACTAATAAAGTTCAGGAGAGAGATTAGGGCTATATATACACCTAGCTTTCCTATATATCCAAATGGATCATTAAGAGTAAACAGAAATCTATTATTAAAGGCAATAGAGATTGAGATAAGGAAGAAATTGAGATGATGAACATCTTGTTGAATAAAGGGGATAAATGCAGAAATATTAAAGAAAAGTAAAATAAATGTTGTAAAGCCCTTGACAAGGTGTTGTAAAGGTGTTATAATGGTGGAGAGTTAACAATAGGAAGGAAAATACTATGAGCATGATGAGATGTGATAGCTGTGAAAAGAATTTAGACACAGATTTTGAGAATATTACAGAAATAGAGCATTTAGGCTGTTTATGTGATGATTGTTTTGCAGATGAAAAAGTTGCTTTGGAGGCAGCTATATTCGGGGCGGACAGTGCAGGGTTAGACCACACCAAAACATCCCAACACTTAGAAGAAATACTAAAAGAGTTAAAGGAGAAAGAATAATGGAAAAAGAACTACAAGAAATGCTAGGGGACTATGTTAGAAACTTAGAACTAGACCACCCATACACTATAAATTGTACAAGAGAGCAAGACGAGAAGATATGGGACGATAAACTAGATATAGCAATAAGTAATATGGACGAGTTTTGGCTAAGATGTCCAAAGATTACTGCTTACATAAAAGACCATTTAAAAGAAGAACTAGAGGGGTTTAGAAATGATTAAACAAAGCAAAGAATACATTAAAGCAATGGACGGTGTATTGAATGGTGAGAAATGGACTAGAAGTAAATGGCAAATAGAAGATGGTAAGGATTTTATAGCTATTGTTCCTTTAGGTTTGGTTTATAGATATTACCTGACAAATGAATATCCAGCAAAGGCAAGACACAGAATGTCTAAAAATTATGCTTATGGCGGTTTTGTATCACACAAAGAGCATTTAACAGCAACAGATTGGGTAAAGGTGGAAGAAAATGATTAAATACTTAAAAACAATACTATCTATATACAATGCAAGAGTAATAGAAATAGACTTAGAAGATAAAGAGCAAGTTAAGGCTTTGCTAGGGAGGATTATATAATGGATAGATTTAAGTTTAGGGCTTGGGATAAAGAGGAAAAATATTACCTAAAACTTGATGAAGATGCTGTTTTGGGAGTTTGTTATAAAACTAAAAATGAAGAATGGGTTACTTTATTTTGGGCAATAGAAAACAATAATTATATCGTAGAACAGTCAACAGGATTAAAGGACAAGAACGGAGCTTTGATATACGAAGGTGATATTGTTGAATACCATGGTAAATATGTTGTTAAATATGGGCAATATGATATAGAACAAGCTTCTTCTTCTCCACACGACTCAAGCTGTATTCATTGTGATTTGTTAGGGTTTTACTTAGAAAATGATGATAATACTATGGGAATGACAGATTATGTTGAAATAACAGGAAATATACACAAAGGAGAAAAACAATGAAAACAGATGATGAAACATTAGACCAATTGATAAATGCTATACAAGGGCAAGCAGACTTAATTGACAAGATGGCGATAGCAATTAAACAAAACAGAGATGCAATTGTAGGTTTAGTTAATACTGTGAACGGATTAGTAGAAGAAGCCAACAACAAAGGAGAAAAACAATAATGGAAAAAGAAATTAAAAAAGAGTTATTAGAATCATTAATGAGGGTTCAACAAGGTTTGGCTGTTCCTAAAGGACAGGAGAACAAATTTGGTAGTTATCAGTTTAGAAGTGCAGAAGATATATTAAGTGCTTTAAAACCTTTATTAAAAGAAGAAAAGGCGATTGTATTATTACCTGTAAAGATTGAGATGAGAGAAACCAATAAAGAAATAGAAATATATGGAGCATCATTGAGAGATACAGGTAAAACAACTGATATGGGAGAGCCTATAATGAAAGAAGAGCCTATTTTACAAAAAAGACAAAAAACTGGATCAATGCCTTATTGTGTAGCTGAAGCTATATATATATGTGAACATGGTCAAATGTCTTGTAGAGCAGAGGCTAGGGAATCTATGACTAAAAAAGGAATGGATGATAGTCAAATAACAGGTTCAGCCTCTAGTTATGCTAGAAAGTATGCTTTAGCAGGTTTATTTGGAATAGATAACGAAAAAGACGCAGACCACGATGACACACCAGCAGTATTGGCACAAAATAAAGCACAAAATAAAGATTTTTAGAAAGGACGATTAAATGACAGAATATGACAATAACAATTCAGGAGTATTATTTGTAAACGAAAAAACAAAGGATTCACAACCTGATTATAACGGAAAAGCAGAAGTAAACGGAAAACAATATAAGGTGGCAGGATGGAAAAGGGTATCTAAAACAGGAGGCAAGACATTTTTAAGCTTAAAATACACAGCTGTTGATTCAATGCCTTCACAGAAACCAAAAGAAGACAGTTCAGAAGATGATTTTGAGGAAGATATAGGATTTTAAATAATGAAAGTAACAAAACTAAAAGTAATGATGATGAAAAAAGGCTGTGGAAGTATTAGACTAGGGTGGAAAATGCAAATATCAAGACAAGCAGTATTTGAAATGTCCAAAAAAGGAATAGTAAACCCTGAAACAGCTAAAAGATATGCAAAGGGCTTGGATTGTGAGCCAATAGATGTGCAAGGTTGGACAAATATAGATTAAATAAGGAGCAGAACAATGACTAAAGAAGCAGAACAACTATTAATAGACTACTCTAAAGACATGGGTAAAACTATGGAATATTGCAAGGAGAATTATTCTAGCATATTCTTACAAGAAGGAGAAAACATAATAAACTTCACTAAGATAAAAGGGATTATATCGGTGGAGAGATAAACAACGGAGGGTAGGTCTTTTTCTAATTTCAACCTATCCTCTTAGATTTGCCAGGGTTGTTTGAACAATTCAACAAATCCTTTATAAACTAGCGTTTGCAGTATCCTTTTTCTTATATTGTAAGCATGATGACCTTGTTCAGATGTAAAACATTGGGGTCGTTTTAAAAGGTATATAGGAGAAATTATGCAAAACATATTAGATTACAAAGAAGCTTCAAAGTTTATAAAGAAGAATAACTTGAAAGATGTTGGGGCTGGATTAGACGGGGATTGGTTTTGGACTGGTGGTACAATTATGGAATCAGGCAAAGTTGTTGATGATGAGTTTTCATGCTACATAACTTCTTTTTGGGCTACACCTATTATTCGGTGGGAAGAAGAAGGGATAACTAAAAGCAAGGTCTTTATAAAAGAGGTAGAAAAAACACCTGATAATTTGAACAAAAACTTTAAAAATTACTTAAAGAGAATCTTGAAGGAGGATTAGACGATGTGTGAGCTATCAGACAAAGTTAACGACATTAAAGACACTATGCAGAGCTTAAAAGATGTTGGAGACTACGAAGATGCTAAGAAGTATCAACCACAACTAGACGAAGCTAAAAGAGAACTACACGAGAAGATTAACAAGCCAATGATGGATTTAATAGAAAAAATAGGAGAATAGATTATGACTGAACAATTTAAACTACCCTTGTTGCAGATTAAGAGAACTAGAAACTGCCCTCACTACAAGAAAATGTATGAGGATAAATGTAAAAGTTTAAGAATAGAAAGACGATGGACTTTTTTGTTTATTGCATTCAGTTTTACAATGGCACTAATGTTGATAATTAAGTAAAGGAGCAGGGATATGATAGATAAGAATAATTATGCTACAATATATGCTTTAACCATAATGTGGAATATATTTATAATTCTTGTAGCTTTATTTATTAAGTTTGAATTTGACACCTTTTGGGGTTTTTGTTTAATCTACTTTATGGGAAATTGTAAAGTTACAGTCGGTGAGGAGAAATAAGATGAGAAATTATATAGAAAAAGGCATAATTATACTAATAGTGTTGTCTTTATGTTATGGAGTTTTTGTTTTAAATATCAAGGCTTATGCGACGATGAACTCGCCAGTGTTAGAGCCAACCCAACTAGAAACCACCGTTAAAGCCTTAGAAACAAGGATTAAACACCTAGAGAGCAACGAGATAGATTTTGGGCAATGTTTTGATAAGGTTTCATTGGAGATGTATTATGATGGATAAGATTTTAAGTTTAAAGGACATGAAAAAAGAAATACTATTAACGGGTTATCATAGTAGCCACTCTGCTAAAAGGTTATTGGATTATGCTTTAGAAATAGAAGAAAAAGACAAGGTTATTGATGCACAAAATGCTTATATAGCTATAGTAAAAACTTCTTATGGAGAAGATATATTAAAGTTGGAAAAGGAAATAGAAAAGTTAACTGCAATCCTAAAGGCAACAGATACCGATAAATTCGTAAAGTTTATTGATAGACAATTAGCAGAACAAAGAAGAATAAAAATGATAGCAAGCCAAAAAACAATCAAGGAGATAGAATAATGGATAATAGATTTAAGTTTCGAGTATTTGTAGATGGAGAGATGTTTTATCAAGAAGACCAGTATTTATCATCATTTATTCAGAGGGTATACATCAGGTTAAATGTTTCTCATCCATCTTATTTAGATTTTCAGATAGAAGATATTCTTATGCAATGCACAACATTAAAAGATATAAAAGGAGATTTAATATATACAGATGATAGGCTTAAATCAATAGATGGTTTAGTTGGAACAGTAAAATGGGATAGGGGAAGATATGTAATAGATTGGGATGGAACAGACGAAGTGGTAGAATTGTTTTATTTTGGAGTATATCAAACCTTAGAAATTATTGGAAACATACACGATACCAAAACAGAGAAAACCAAAAAGCAAGAATTAAATGACATGATGCTGGACGAAAGATACTGGAAGAAACAAGAACCAGATTTTGTTAAAAAAGTTGTAGATGGATTTAAAGAAATTTATGGGGAACAGCCAAAAAACAAAGTCCCAACAGAGAAAGGAAATTGATGATGGATAAAGCAATAAGTTTTATATTAACTCCTAGTGAACTACAGGCATTGCAGTCTATAATAGATAAAGGGAATGTACAAGTGGAAGTAACACAAACAGGCATTGGTAGTATTATAGGAGCAAGGAAACAAGGTAGCGATGATAAATATAAAGATATAACAGATTATGAGTCATGGTAAAGGAGCAAAGCAATGAAGATAAAACCAATTAAGAAAGGACTAAAATTATGGATACAGAAAAAAAATATCAAGTAACAGTCGGAGGTTGGGGCAATAGGGGTTTTGACACAAGAGAAGAAAGAAAAGCTTGGATATCTGGATATGAAGATTGCCAGTGTAACCATAGTTTATATAGTGTTTTAGAAGAGTGGGAGTATGATGATGAAGATAAAAACTAACATAACCCAAAAAGGAAGCACATTATCAGGGCATATATTAGATGTGGATTTTGAAGATGGTAAAAGGGGAGATGCTGATGTAGGTTCTAAAGATGGCGAGTTCTTAGTCCTGTCTGGTCAATGCCCTATTTTGTATGATACGATGTTATCTGTTTGGGGTAGACATCCAGAAGCAGATAATAATTGTGTGGTTTACACATACGACAGCCCAGAAGAAGCAAAGCAAGTATTATCATATATAAATGAATTTAATATGGAGGAAGACTAATGAAACAAAGAGAAAAATTAAGAATTGCCTTTTTTGTGTATAAGCTGAGAAAGAAAAAAGCACAAGATATTCTTTTTAAGATTATGGTAGAATATAAAATTGACAAAGAAAAATATGAAAAAATAGTTAATATGGAGGATAAGTGATGAGCAAAACTACAATTACAACCGTAACCTGTGATTTATGTGATAAAGAAATTGATACCAATAATGTGTATTATGCTTTGTCTTGTGTAGTAAATAAAGGAACAAAAGCAATGGATATAGAGAGTAAAACTAGCAGTTTAAACTATCCTGATTTATGTATGGATTGTTATAACGAACTTGGCGATGATTAAACAACATGAAGGAGAAGTAGATTATGATAAGTAAAGGAAAATTTGTAGAGCTTTTTAACGAGTTAGAAAAGGATGACGAAAAATTAAATGTTTTTGCTTTAGCTGTGCAAGAATATTCTGATTGCAATACTATTATAAGCAATGGTCTTCATCGTGAATATATTGAGATGATGGAGTTGTTAATTGGAGATGAATATAAAACATTGTCTTATTGGCTATATGATTGTGATAGAAAAGGCAAAATAACACAAGACGGTAAAGAACATTATATAAATACTATTGAAGATGTTTATGATTATGTTAAAAAAGGAGATTAGATTATGGAATACAAAATAAAAGAAATACACATATTTAGAAGTAGTGGAAGAGCTGGGAAATGGAATTTTAATATTAAATTTAAAAGGTATGATACAGATGAAATTGAGAATTTAAGTTACATTAACGATGAATACCCTACTTGGGAAGTTATAAATGATAAAATAGCCTTTTATATTATAGAAGAAAAAGGAGATTAGATTATGGACTGGAAAGATGTAAAGAAAGAATTGCCAGAAGAAAATGGAGAAGTTTTAATACACTCTAAATTAAAAAGAGGTTATTTAAATAAAGTTGTTTTCTTTTATAGATTTTCTGATGGAGAAGTTTGCGATCAGTTTCATATGCATCATGGTCGTTCTTATGTTGCTAAATTTGAAGATAATTTTAGATTTAAAACTACTATGAACGGTATATTTAAATGTGGTCAAATCACTCACTGGGATTATGTCACACCACCAAACAAAGAAAAGGAGAAGGTATGACTATGGGAACTAATTTTTATTACATAGAGAAACAAAGACCACCTTGTGAGTGCTGTGCAAGACCTTATAAAGAGAATAAAATACATGTTGGGAAAAGGTCTGGAGGAGTTAGATTTTGCTTTGACCCTTATTTTAAATCTTATGACCTTTGGATAAGATTTGTTAATGTTCATCCTGATTCTTTCTATGATGAATATGGGCGTAAAGTATCAGACAAAGAACTAGTGGAAGAAATATTTGAATGGGATGGCAAGACTTGGATAGATGAATATCCTGACTCTTTTTACATGGATGGTAAATATATGTTTTCTACAGATTCAAATTTTAGTTAGAAAAGGAAATAAAATGAAATATACAAAAGAACAAATCATAGAGCTTGACTTTAGTTAAGGAATATTTTATAATGGATATATGAACTTTACACAAGATACATCAGTCAAGTTACACATTGAAATAAAGGGTCTTAATGACATAATTAAGTTAAGAGATAGAAGAATTGCAGAACTAGAAGAAGATGCAGAAGGCAGAGAGCTGGAAAAGAATATCTTATTGGATAAAAACCAAAGATTTAAGAAGAAATTACAAAAATTAGGAAAGAAGTATGGTGAGTAATAATTTGACCGCGAAACAGGAGAAATTTTGTCAAAACATAGCCAAAGGTGAAATGACACAATACGCAGCTTACTGTGATGCTTACAATGCAGAGAATATGCAAGACGATACTATTTATGTAAAAGCAAGCCAGATGTGCGATGAGGATAAGATAAGTATAAGAATCAAAGAACTAAGGCAACCAGCCATTGAAGAAACAACTAGAACACTAGTAGATATTTTAAATGATATTGAAACTTTAAGAAAGTCTGGAATGAAATCTGACCAGAAATTAGCACTAGATTGTTTAAAGCATTATGCAAAACTATGTGGATTTGAAGTAGATAAGTCAGACATAACATCAGGAGGAGAGCCTATGACTATGAATACTATACAAATAAACGGCAAGAAACTTAAAGTGAAGATGGGAGATTGAGATGGAAAAAACTATTGTTTTAATAATAGATGATAATCCAGAGGTCGTTACTACCTGTAGCTTGAACCCATCACCAATGCCAGAATGGCTAGAAGAAGGAACATCTGATGAGAAAGAAGACATTTAAACACCGTAACTGTAGAATAAAGATAAAAGAAACCAAGACTCACACTGATGTTGAGATAGTATTGCCGAATAATGATAAGTTTGCCAAGAGATTAATAGATACAAGACCGGATCAATCAGTTCCAATGGTGGAGAATGACGCTTTAGAATGGCAATTAATAGAAACTACTAATAGATTATTACATAATATGGCAGAATAAATCAAGGAAACTCACAAGGCTCTCGAGAGAGAAAGTAATAAAGTTGCAAAAAGAGGTAAAAAGAGGTAAATATGAGTATATTATTCACAACACCAGTTTATGAATTGTTTGTATTTTCTGTAATTGTACTGATAGGATTTATATATAAATGATAGAACTGCCGATCTTATTTGATGGAACACCTGAGAAATTAATCCAAGTATTAACGGAAATTAACCGATATAAGACAGTCCTCCTGACTGGAGGTCGTGGTGGTGGTAAAACAGAGTTTCTAGCCAGAGCATTATTATATTGGGGAGACCAGAAGAAACTTAAAATAGTATGTGGTAGGGAAACCCAAGCAACAATTGAGGATTCTGTTCATGGAACTGTATCAAGGTTATGTTCAGAATACAAATTAAACTACAGAGTTCAGAAATCTTACATACAACACGAGGGAAATAAGACAAGATTTATCTTCAAGGGCTTTAAAGAGCAAGGCAGAGCTAATATTAAAGGATTAGATGATGTTGATATTGTATGGGTAGATGAAGCAGAACAAATCACAAACGAAACCCTAGGCATAATAGTTCCTACAATCAGGAATGAAAATGCAATAATGATATATTCAATGAATCGTAAGACAAGACATGATGCAGTTTATAAGAGATTTGCTGATGATCCAGAATGTTTACATATTCATATTAATTATGATGAGAATCCATCTTGTCCACAGATATTAATTGATGAAGCTAACAAATGTAAGGCTAGGGATGAATCAGAATACAATCATATATGGGGTGGTGAACCAAGAGACCAAACAGATGATTACTTATTTAATGTGAGGAAGTTGGATGAGATGTTGACTAATGTGGCTCACGGAGATGTATTAAAGCAACAAAGAGTAATTGGATTTGATTATGCAGCACAGGGAAATGATTTGTGTTGTGCTAGTGTATTAGAAAGAAGAAGTCCAGTTCATTGGGAATTAATAGACCAGATTACATGGAGCGACCCAGACCCTGACAATTCCAAAGGTAAAATGATTAGTATCATAGCAGATTATATGCCTGATATAAGTGTTATTGATATTGGCGGAATGGGATATGTGGTATTTGCTGCACTAAGTAAGACAG
>SDBT01001452.1_pt1 | contig 41767 bp, 39 predicted proteins | sample 2277101 | NCBI WGS metagenome assembly SDBT01 (sample SAMN10404973, study PRJNA504765) | marine sediment metagenome | isolation source: marine sediment core GS10_PC15, 103 cmbsf | place: Arctic Ocean: Southern Knipovich Ridge | collected 2010 | reverse complement strand
GTACAATCAGGGACGTGACTTTCGAACCACAGACATGAGAGAAGCAAATAATAGATTTATAGAAGCAGTGGAATTGGCAAATGAAGCGGTTCATTCTGTTGAACTGGTTTCAAGAAGCCAACGCAGAACCACGCTGATCGCGATAGTTGCAATTATCATAAGTCTTTCGACTTTTCTTGCAAAATTTTTCGGGTGGTTTCCAACACCCTAGATCTATCATATTGAAGGAAAATAAAAAATTTAAACGGCAGAGAGTTACAATTTCTCTTATTCGATGTTATTGGGGTTACTGAAGTTATCACCAAAAACAGGGATAGACATAGCGTCCCCTTGGGAGCGCCAGGAAGGAAAAGCCAGCTATAACAGCTGGCTTTTTTTATCATCAGTTTTCTAAATACTTTTCAAACCAACCGTAAACTGTCTTCCACCAAAGCTGTGCATTCAAAGGTTTGCGTACAAAATGATCTTCGTCGGGAAAGAATAACAACCGGGAAGGAACGCCCTGACGTTGTAAGGCCGTGAACAGTTGCAGACTCTGGGTATAAGCTAATCGATAATCATGCTCACCATGAATGACTAACATTGGGGTTTTGAAATTTGAGGCAAGACGGGATGGAGACCACTTGTCATAGGTTGTACCTTTCTCCCAGGGTAAACCACCCATTTCCCATTCCGGAAACCACAATTCCTCTGTTTCTCCCCACATGCTTTTCTGATCGTAACTGCCATCATGAGAAACCAAACATTTATAGGGATTCTTATGCCCGGCAATCCAGTTAACCATAAAACCGCCATAAGAAGCACCGGCAGCCCCCAGCCGTTCAGCATCGACATAATCATAATTTTTCAAAACATACTCAGTTCCTATAACCAGGTCTTCATAAGGTAAATCACCCCAGTGTTGTGATATACTGTCAGTAAATTTTTGACCGTATCCTCTGCTGCCATGAAAGTTTATGTAATACACGGCATATCCGGGTGCTGCAAACATCTGATAATTCCAGCGAAAATGCCACTCATTGCTCCACATACCCTGAGGACCTCCGTGAATCATATGAATAGCCGGATATTTTTTCCCTTCCTCACAATTGGGTGGTTTCATAATAAAGCCTTGCACACTATCTCCCTGTGAACCGATGAACCAGAATTCTTCATAGGGGGGCAGATCAAATTTCGCTAATATTTTATCATTAAAATGGGTTAAAGGGCCTATATGACTGTTCTCTATCTGGTAGGTATAAATTTCATAAGGCATCCTGGTGCTTTGTTCTAAAAACACCAGTTTATTTTCATCTAAAAATTGAATCCCTTTAACATCGTGTCCTTTTAAAACTGGTGTAATTGTTTTTGATGATAAAGAAACATTGTAAATTGATATATTTCCCCTCTCTTCAGTTGTAAAATAAATTTCATTACTTCCCGGAGCCCAGCGAAGGTCAATAACAGAAAGTGTGAATCCTGCTGTTAATTCAATCGTCTTCCTCGTGCTGCGGTTAAAAACCATTAACCGCTGTCGATCTGCCTCAAATCCGGCTCTTTTCATAGATGAATAGGCAATATATTTTCCATTCGGTGAATAATGGGGGCTGTTATCATTCCCAAGACTGATACTGATTTTTTCAGGCTCACCGCCATTCAATTTCTGTATAAAGATATCGTTATTTGTGCCGGTGGCAGAATTAATATCCTTATTGGTAACATAAGCAATTTCCTTACCATCGGGAGAAAAGCAATAATCATGGCTGCTGCCCAGGGCAATTGTTGGTGTATGAAACGTACCCGGCGTAATGTCTTTTATCTTTTTGCCATCTGTTGATATTAAAAACAGATGAGAATAATTGCCTTCAAGCCATTCATTCCAGTGACGATACATCAAATGATCGATGACACGCGCTTTAACCGCACTATTTTTTGTCGCCTCTCCGGAACGATCAATACAATCTTCAGTGGTACAGTCTGGCGGTACCTTGCGAATGACCACAAAATAATTGTTTTGTGGTGAAACAATAAATCCACCTAGATCACCATATATATCTGTAACCTGTTTTACCTCACCATCGGAAAGGGATTTCATCCAAATTTGTGTTTGACCAGACCGATTGCTTAAAAAATAAAGATATTGACTATCCGGAGAAAATACAGGATTTGTACTTGAGGAGGCATGAGATGTGAATTGCTCAATGTCTGTGCCATCCCTGTTCATCATCCAGATTTGAGTTGAATAGCTATTCTTCAGGATATTTGTTTTTTTAACGGTAAAAGCAATATGTTTTCCATCAGGAGAAACAACCGGGGAACCCAGACGATTGACAGAAAAGAAATCTTCAAATGTAATTGCGTTTTTTCCAAAGCATGTTGCTGATAATAAAAGCACCAATATCAATAAAAAATATCTGAATAATCTCATAGTATCCTCCCTGTTAATGAAAAAAGTTTTACTCGTGGTAATTATTATAAATTTTGCCTGAATAATTCAGGCTAGTTCTTAATTTATCCCTTTTGATTTATTATTTCAAAAGATTCATTATTTTAAAATGACAACAGACGAAAATATTTTAATTACAACCTTTTCTTGATATTTTTGTTTATAAATTTATTTAGATGCTCAATGGTTAGAAATGCTGACAAGTTAAAAATAATTATTAATTTGAATTAAAAGTAGCCCAAAATTAGATTTAAAAAGTATATTTGCGTTTATTCATCACCAGCTGAAAATTAATTTTTCTCCGCTTGAAAATATTAAAATTTCTTAGTACTGTATATATTAAATACAATTTATTCTCTACTTGGAAATAAGGATAACTATGGAAATTCTTGGGGTGGATATTGGCGGTTCAGGAATCAAAGGAGCACCGGTAAATATTAAAACAGGAGAACTAACCGCAGCCCGGTATCGGATTCCTACACCGATTCCGGCAACACCAAAAGCGGTAACAGAAACGGTTGTCAAAATTGTAAAACATTTCAACTGGTCCGGGCCTATTGGTTGTGGGTTCCCGGCTGCAATCAGTGGAGGAAAAATAAGAACTGCTTCAAATATTGATGCCAAGTGGATTGGCACGGAAGTATCAAAACTCTTTAGTAAGGACTCCGGTTGTCCAACCGTTGTTCTAAATGATGCCGATGCGGCTGGTCTGGCAGAAATGAAGTTTGGGGCTGGAAAAGATCATCAGGGAGTGGTCTTTGTCATTACGGTTGGAACAGGTATCGGCACGGCCGCTTTTAGTAAAGGTTGTTTATTCCCAAACATGGAACTTGGCCACCTAATCATGGATGGAAGAGTATCCGAACATTATGTGTCAGATGCTGTAAGAAAAAATGAAGACTTGTCCTGGAAAAAGTGGAGTAAACGCTTCAATCAATATCTCTATGAAATAGAACAATTATTCTGGCCAGACTTAATAATCATTGGCGGAGGGGCCAGTAAAAAACAAGACAAATTTTTCCATTTTTTAGATTCAAGTATTAAATTGGTACCAGCCCAGCTATTGAATGAAGCAGGAATTATCGGGGCTGCATTAGCGACACAATTATTATAAGAGTATTAGTCTTTCAGTCAACGTTCAAAAATCATTCATATCCCTTATGGATAAGACGAATAGAGATCAAACCGCCCAGGCCCATGCATTTATAGATCAAATCATGTGGGCGCATCGGAAATCAAACATTCTTTTTTCAGCCTTCGAGACAGGTATCCTGGAATACTTAGCCGAACATAAATCAACATTAATCGACATTTCAAAAAAGTTGAATTTATCCAAAAAAGGTGTCGAAAAATTACTTGCTGTTCTGTTAGCCTTTGGCATCGCGAGAAAACAAAAGGAATTTTTTACGTTATCCACTGCTTATAAACCCCTATTTACTCTCAACTCAAATGATAATATCAGTGGATTGATGAAGCATGAGATTCATTTGCAGAAACGCTGGCTGCGTCTTTCCGAAAGTATAAGATCCGGAAAGCCGATTAAAAAGACTGAAAAATTACGAAAACCAGAGGACACAAAACGATTTATTGCAGCAATGTCAAATATTGGCCGGCAATCTGCTCCTATCGTTCTGGAAAAGATAAAATTTCGAGGTGATGAGAATATTCTAGACCTGGCTGGTGGCCCGGGGCAATATATGAGAGCCTTTTGTGAACATTATCCGAATATGAAAATGACGCTGATGGATCTTCCGGACACCATCAAATTTGCAAAAAGAAACCTGGCCGGTCATAAGGCCTTCGAGCGAATGTCATTTATTAATGGTGATATGTTTGAAACGGACTATGGCGGACAATATGATGTTATCTTTATATCCAATGTAATTCACATTTTTGATGAATCTGATCTTATGATCATCTTCAAAAAATGTTACAATTCTCTAAATCGGGGAGGAAGACTTCTTATAAAAGATTTTTTTCTGAACGAAAATGGAACGGGACCGGAATTCAGCACGATTTTTTCATTACATATGCTCCTTTCTACCGAAGGGGGTGGATGCTATAAAACAAAGGAAATCAATATGCTCTTTCAACAGGTTGGATTCAAATTTGGAAAAAAATCAGAAATAACTGAAAATAGCTGGATTCTTGAAGGAATTAAATAATTTGCAAGTTAATAACAGGATGAAATCCAATGTTGTCATTTAAAAATAAAACGGTTCTGGTGACGGGAGGAAGCCGTGGTATCGGCGCGGCTGCTGTCAAACTTTTCGCAAAAATGGGAGCTAATGTATCCTTTAATTACAACAAAAATAGATCAAGCGCAGAAAGATTGCTGAATGAGTTAGAGGTTTATAACACGAATTATTTTCTTGATCAATGTGATGTTTCAAACCATGATAAAGTGAAGGAATTTGTGGCAGCTACAATTAATAAATTTTCCACAATAGATGTCCTTGTCAATAATGCCGGGATATGGGAATATGGTGCCATCGATACGATGACTGAAGCAAATTGGCGGCGTACAATGCAAATTAATCTGGATAGTGTTTTCTATTTCACTAAAGAAGTTGTTGTACATATGAAGGAGAAAAAAATTGCCGGGCGTATCATTCATGTGGCTTCAACCGCAGGTCAAAGGGGCGAAGCTTTTCATTCCCATTATGCAGCCAGCAAGGGGGCAATTATCAGTTTTACAAAATCCCTGGCAACTGAATTGGGACCTGACGGAATTTATGTAAATTGCGTCGCTCCGGGTTGGGTCAATACGGATATGTCCAGAAATGCAATTGATCAGACCGGTGAGGAAATTTTGGAAAATATTCCACTAAAAAAGATACCGATAGCGAATGATATTGCCGGGCCGATTGTGTTTTTAGCATCTGATTGGGCCAATGCAATAACAGGGGAGATCCTGAATGTAAATTCAGGTAGTGTTCTCTGTGGCTAATATAAAACTCAATATATTTAATTATTTAAAGCAACTAAAATTCTCAGTTAGGAGATTGAATATTAATGGAACGAAATCAGGCATTAGAAATTCTTTTTGAATACACCAAAACAGAAAGTTTGCGTAAACATGCTTATACTGTTGAGGCGGCCATGCGGGCTTATGCTAAAAAATTTGGTGAAGATGAAGAACTCTGGGGGGTAATCGGCCTCATTCACGATTTTGATTATGAAAAATATCCTGATGAACATCCTATGAAAGGAAGCGAAATCCTTGCCGAGCGTGGTATACCAGAGCATATACGGACAGCTATTTTGGGTCATGCTGAGTTCAGTGGTGTACCCAGGGAAACACAAGTGGCTAAAACACTTTTTGCAGTTGATGAATTATGTGGTTTTCTTGTTGCAGTCACGCTGGTCCGGCCAAACAAATCTGTAGGTGAGGTGACGGTTAAATCTGTAAAGAAGAAAATGAAAGATAAAAGATTTGCCGCTAAAGTGAATCGTGATGAAATTCGTCTGGGAGCAGAGGAATTAGGCGTAGAATTTGATGAACATGTTGCTTTTGTTGTTCAGGCATTAAGCGGAGTGGCAGAAAATATCGGTTTAAATCCATAACAAATCATACTTACCAGGAATCCCAAATGAAGAGAGATGACCTGAATAAATTTCTTGCCGATTATCTTCGAATATCTGAATATAATGATATATGCCCCAATGGTCTTCAGGTTGAGGGGCGGCCGGAAATACAAAGGATTGTGACAGGTGTAACCGCCTGTGTTGAACTGTTTCAAAAGGCGGCGGAGAGATCTGCTGATGCTATTATCGTACATCATGGAATAATCTGGTTTTTTGAAAGACCTGTTTATAGGGGCGGTTATCGTGAGCGCGTACGCCTATTGTTGGATCAGAATATTAGTTTATACGGTTTTCATCTTCCCCTGGATGCCCATGAGATTGTCGGAAACAATGCTCAACTGGGTAAATTTCTTGATCTTAAAAATCTGAGACCATTTGGCGAGCATGACGACCGGATAATTGGTATGCGTGGTGAATTAGAATCGGTTGATAAGAAAACATTCTTTCGAAAAATTGGTGATCTCGTTGGACAGGAGCCGGTAATCTTTGATTTTGGCCCGGATTTGATCGGATCTGTTGGTATCATAAGCGGTGGAGCCCAGAAAGATGTCATTCAGGCTGTCAATGCAGAATTAGATCTCTATTTAACCGGAGAAGTTAGCGAGCATATTATGCATTACGCCAAGGAAGAAAAAATTCATTTTGTTTCTGCCGGTCATTATGCCACTGAAAAATTTGGCGTTCTTGCCCTGGGCGAACTACTTTCCAGGGAATTTGGACTGGAAGTTACGTTTATTGACATTCCAAATTCCGTATAATCCGTTTTAACCGTATAAAGATGCCCGGTGCTGGGTATCTTAAGTGTATCAAAAACCAGGAAAATTAATAAATTTTAGATCTGGACAAACCAATTTTGCAGGAGATTGAATGCCGGTTTTTAACAAATTGCTTGTATTGGTTTTACCATTAGTGCCAAAATTTATTATTGGTATATTTTCAAAAAAATATATAGCCGGTTCAACTCTTCAAAATGCCGTCGCTACCATTCAAAAAATTAATAAGCGGGGTATGATGGCAACGGTAGACATTTTGGGCGAGGAAATTGAAAAAAAAGAGGATGCCCTTAAGGTCGTCGAAGAATACAAAAATGTTCTTGTTGCAATCGATGAAAATCACCTGGATTCAAATATTTCGGTAAAGCCAACACATTTAGGGCTCAAAATAGACAAATTATTTTGTCTGGAAAATATCCGTACCATTATCGAAGAAGCAAAAAAATATCATAATTTTGTCAGAATTGATATGGAAGACTATACATGCACCTCTGATACAATCGATATATTTCTGCAATTGAAAAAAAATTATGATAACGTGGGGGTGGTTATACAATCATATTTACGCCGGACATTGGATGATGTTAATAAATTAGTAAATATCAATGCTAATCTGAGACTTTGTAAGGGTATCTATATTGAGCCAAAATCAATTGCTTTCAGGGATCCGGCGATTGTTAATTACAATTTTAATTATAATCTTGAGAAGATTTTAAGTACCGGGTGTTATGTGGGCATTGCAACGCATGATGAAAAACTGATCTGGCACGCACTCTCCATGATCGACAAGTTGGATCTGAAAAAAGATGAGTATGAATTCCAGATGCTTCTTGGTGTAACTGAAGATTTAAGGGATATATTGATTGCAGCCGGCCACCGGATGCGCATCTATGTGCCTTTTGGGGAACATTGGCACGCTTATTCCATGAGACGGCTTAAGGAAAATCCGAATATTGCTATATCTATTGTAAAAAATATGTTTAAACGCTCCTGATTCCTTCAAAAGGTTTAATTAATCCGCAAAAAAAGTAAGCTACCCCTGGTCTTTCCTCCGGATCAATAAGTCTGCTGGTTTCATGAAGATAAAATATTTTTTAATTATTCAGTTTCCAGAATTAATTTTTCCGAGGATATCTTCCCGAACAATTAGCAGAATAGCTGACTGAGGAAGTATCAGATATCTATTTTTTTCAAACTCAATTTCAATCGCAGATTTTCTAAGAAAAAGGATATAATCACCTTCTTCTACCTGAAGAGGTACATATTTGGCATCTTTTCTTGATCCACCCCATGGCTCATCGCTGCTATCCATTGGATCCGGAAGCGGGTAGCCAGGCCCGGTCTTAACAACGAATCCGCTCTGTACTTTTTCTTTCTCCTCAATTCCCTGGGGAAGGTACAGGCCAAAATTAGTTTTGTCTCTTGAGTCATCCGGATTAATGAGAACACGATCACCAACAACAATCAATTGCTTTTTCGAGCCCATAATAATTGTCTCCTATCCTAACAAGATACATGTATTCGCGAAGCCCTTTAATTTAATAATATTTCGCTTCAATTTACAATATGCACTAAAATGATCATCCTACCCATTACGATTATCCAATCTTTTAAGATAGACGCTCAAAATTCTTCTTTTAAAGTTTTTTTTGTAAATTCCAGGAGATAAGAATCTAACTGTTAATCAGGCTCTTTGAATCTACTCCATTTTTACAACAGAAGGTATTGAATTATGTCAAAATCACAAAATGTAAATATTGCCTTATTAGGTTGTGGCAAGCTTGGACAAGGGTTGTACAGGTTTTGGATGGATAGGAGAGGTAAAATTAAGGAGCAGACTGGAATAAACCTGAATATTAAGTATATATTTGTTAAGCATCTGGATCATAAGCGGGATGAAAAAATTCCTGTAGATAGTCTTACCGATGATCTGGACAAAATTCTTAATGATCGGTCCGTCCGGATTGTTATAGATGCAATGGGGGGAATTGAACCCACTTATGGAATCATTAAGAAATTTCTGAACAAAGGTTGCCATTTGGTATCTGCCAACAGAGTATTACTGGCAAGCAAAATGAAGGAGATTTTTGAGCTGGCCAGATCCAGAAAGGTTCTTCTACAATTTGACGCTGCTTTAGGCGGGGGTATTCCTATTGTTCGTCTTCTTAAACGTGATTTAATTGGTTCACGAATAATTGGCCTTTGGGGAATCGCCAGTGGTACATCAAATTTTATTTTATCAGAAATGCATCACAGTAAGAAGTCTCTTAAAGAAATCTTAAAAATGCCCCACCTTCGGGAAATATCTGAAAGCCATATGTTGGTTGATTATGAGGGATCTGATTCTGCACAAAAACTGGCTTTGCTGGCAGCCATGGCCTTTGGGGTTGAGGTTGACTATTTAAAAGTTTATGCAGAAGGTATTTCAAATTTGAAAACCCTGGATATAAAATTTGCAGAAGAGTTTGGTTATCAAATAAAGTTACTAACAGTATTAAAGGATAGGAAAAATGGACTGGAATTGAGGGTACATCCAACCATGGTACCAATAAATCACCCTTTGAATTCCGTACAATATGATTATAATGCAGTTTATATTCAGACAGACCTGCTTGGAGAGTTTATGCTCTATGGTAAGGGCGCGGGCGTATATCCGGCAGCAAATATGATTCTTCGTGATCTGGTTGAAGTGGCAACTTCAATTAATACCTCAACACACTTTATGTACGACTATCCTCTATGGAATGACCGTCCTGTTCTGCCCATGAGTGAAATTTACTCCGCTTATTATCTGCGATTCACTTGCATCGATGTACCGGGCGTCATGGGTAGAATAGCTACTGTATTGGGACAGAATAATATTAATATCGAATCGGCACATGCCTCAAAATGGAGACAAAAACATGAGCCTACGGCATCTGTTCATATATTTGTTGAATCAGCACGAGAAAAGGATATATCAACAGCAATATCCGAGATAAAAAAATTTAAAATTATGAGAGGGGACACGACCATCATTCGAATATTAGGAGAGACATCAAATGTCGATAGCCAGGTTAAATCCTGACCAAACATTCAATGTTGGTAAAATTGTTTGCGTGGGTCAAAATTATAGATTACACATAAAGGAAATGAAATCAAAAACAAGCAAAGATCCTGTTCTTTTTTTTAAACCCTCTACGGCTCTGCTTACCGAGGGGAAAAATATCAGCCTGCCGGACTATAGCAATGAAGTTCATTACGAGACAGAACTGGCTTTGCTTGTCGGTAAAAAAGCTAAAAACATTAGCTGCTCAGAGTGGAAGAACTATATCATTGGTGCTGGCATAGCTCTGGATCTTACCCTGCGTGACTGGCAGCGAAAAGCTAAAGAGAAAGGACATCCCTGGGCAGTGGCAAAAGGATTTGATGGATCTTGCCCGGTTTCATCTTTTACTCCTCTGAGTGACATCCGCGATATTCAATCTCTCTCCATTCATCTGTATCTCAACAATGAATTACGTCAGGACAGCAATACCAGGGAGATGATTCGTCCGGTAGATGAATTGCTGGCGTATATATCGAAAATTTTTACTCTTGAAGAAGGAGATATTATTTTAACGGGTACTCCGGCAGGGGTGGGAGAGATTAAATCAGGAGATCATCTGCGTGCTGTAATCTCAGAAATAGGATCTGTTGAATTCATCGTTATATAGGGAACTGTATCATATTGATCTATCGTTTAATTCTGAGAAAATAAAGAATAACGATATAGGTGATTTTTGCAAATGCTTTTACACTTCCCTTAAAGGTTCCGGTTACCTTTGAAACACCGGCGTAGCGTTCTCTGTATCGTACGGGTATTTCGCAGACAGACAAACCTTCCCTGACGGCTTTTATCTGCATTTCCATTGTCCACCCAAAGTTTCTATCCTGCATATTTAATGCAAGCAATTTGTTGAACCTGATGGCGCGGAAAGGCCCGAGGTCTGTGTAGTTTCCATTAAACAGCCATTTAAGGAAAAACGCAGCCAATTTATTTCCGAGGATAGAGTGTGAGGATAATTCAGCCTGATATGTCTGAACACCCATTACTCTCGAGCCCAAAACAAAGTCATAACCGGAAAGGATTTTATCAATAAGGCCAATCATGTCCTCAGGGAAATCACTGTAATCTCCATCTAAAAACACCAGAATATCCGGTGGTACATTTCTTTTAAGATAATCTATACCCCTTAAACATGCAGCACCATATCCGCGCGCCTTTTCTCTGATAACAACAGCACCATGCTTTTTTGCCACATCAATACTGTTATCCGTCGATCCATTATCAACGACGACAATCATATCTATCAATTCCCCCGGGATATCATCAAGAACTTTTCCAATTGAACCCTCTTCATTATAGACCGGAATAATCACAGATATTTTTTCTTTTTTATTTTGCGTCATAATTTTTAAATTGTTTAGGATAAATATTTAGAAATTATAATATCTATCAGAAAATGTAAACAAGATTACGGATAAAATTGTAATGAATTCTTCACTAGATGTAAAATTCTCAAAACTTGTTGAAATAATGCAAAAATTGAGAAAAGAATGCCCATGGGACCGTCAGCAAACAGCGGAATCGTTGCGTAAGTATATATTGGAAGAAGCCTATGAAACTGTTGATACGATCGATCAAAAAGATTGGCTTAAACTGAAAGATGAATTGGGTGATCTATTACTGCAGGTTGTATTTCAATCGATCATTGCCCAGGAAAAAAATTATTTTTCTTTATCATCAGTATTGGATAATCTTGTTAATAAATTAATCACAAGACATCCCCACGTGTTTGGAGAAAAAAAAGTTGTCACGGCAAAAGATGTTGAGGTTAATTGGGAGCAGATAAAACTAAAGAAGGAAAAGAGGGAATCCTTACTTTCTAGTAGTCCTGAAACGGCACCTGCCCTGCTAAGAGCCCAGAGATTGCAGGAAAAAGCAAGCCGGGTTTCCTTTGATTGGGAAAAAATAACAGATGTTCTTGAGAAGTTACAGGAGGAATTTGGTGAATTAAAAGATGCTGTTGCCAAAGATGATAGGAGCAACATAGAGGAAGAAATTGGTGATATTTTCTTCTCACTTGTAAATATATCCAGATTTTTAAATGTATCCGCAGAAGACGCTCTAAGGTTGAGTAATAAAAAATTTATCAAACGTTTTCAATATATTGAAGAAGCATTTAATGGCGATTATGAAAAAATGAAACAAGCTGGTCTGGAAGTCCTCGATAAATTCTGGGATGAGGCAAAAAATAAAAAAGGGTAAAAATGTCAGGTAAAAACAACTCATTTCTAACCTTTCTGCAGGATCAGCTTAATGAACATCAAGATATAGTTGATCAGGTGGTAATTTATCTTCAATCAAAATTTGGATTTGTTGATATAGCTGTCTTCAGACATCACTATGCCCCGGATTGTTATGAGGCTATGGGTTCATATTCAAGAGAGAGCGAATACCGCAAAGGCCTCATCGAGGCGTACAAAAATGGTATAAACACGCAAACGACCCCTATCGAAATTTATGATTGGTTTGTTTTTCCTTTATCTGATCATAAGGATAAAGTGAGATATATCCTGATTGTTGTCGCCGATGAAAAACAGATTCGAGAGATTCCATTTCAATGCTGGGTTGAAATCAAAACGATTTACAGATTAGCAATGGCAAATAAGGAGAATATTAAGGAGCAGGTACTGGATAAAACAATCAATATTGTTAGCAGGATGGCTCATGACCTAAATTCGTTAGCTGCCCTTATTCCTACTGCTGAAAATGGAGATCAAATCCTAAGCGAACAGGTGAGAAATTCACAAAAGTTATCCGAAGATATTATGATATACCTGAGGGAATTTCCACTGCGGTCCTCCCGGTTTTCTGCCCGAGAGCTATTTAAATGCATCATTGAAGAAATAGACCGCCCACCGGGAATAAACTATAGAATAAATATTGCAAATGAATTATATTATGTTAATGTTGACATTGAACTAATCGAACGTACTCTTGTTGCGGTTTTAGAAAACGCTGCTTTCGCCTGTCAGATTGAGGGAGGGGAAATAAAGTTTAGTGTGACCAGGGTGGAGAATAATTCCATTTTTATCAACCATGACTGGCTATCTGTTTCAGTTAAAGATGATGGACCCGGGATTCCGTTCGAATATAGTACTGAAGTAACCAAGCCTTTTTTTACGACCTGGAAAGATCAGGGGCATGTTGGTTTAGGATTGTCAATTGCAGATAAAATTATTCGGGCTCATGGTGGAGCCTTGTCGATAAAAAGTGATCCGGGGAATGGAACGATTACAACATTTTTTTTACCACTGAACGATGCCAAGAAATAAAAATAAAATACTGATTGTAGAAGATAGTCTGGTCTGGCGCGAAAAATACAAAAAATGGTTGGGCGAGACGTATGATTATATTAATTCTGCAGATGCTGTAAATGCCGCTAAAACATTTGACTCACATTTACCGGATCTGGTAATTCTTGATCTGGGATTGCCTGAGATTGATCAGGGACTTGAGTTGCTGGATAACTTTATGATGAAGAGCACGGATGTTGCAGTTATTGTTATTACATCATCCAAGGATCATAAGCATGCTCTGGAAGCACAGGAAAGGGGAGCTATATCCTATTTTTTTAAAGGTGAGAACATCAAAGATGAATTGCCCTTTCTGGTTAACCGTGCTTTAAAAATGCAATCTCTTCAGAGAGAAAACAGGAAGTTAAGACAGAAACTTGAACGGGCCTTTAGTTTTGAAAATATCATTGCCGTAAGTAAGCCCATGCATAATATACTTGAGTTGGTTGAGAAGATAAAAGGAAGCATGGAATCGGTATTGATAACAGGGGAATCCGGTGTTGGAAAAGAAGTAATTGTCAAGCATATTCATAATCGCAGTAAGCGGCAAAAAGGTCCCTTTATAGCAATAAATTGTGCCGCCATGCCTGAAAATTTACTCGAAAATGAATTGTTTGGACACGAAAAAGGAGCCTTTACCGGAGCAACGGACCTGAAACTAGGAAAAATCGAACTTGCTTCAGATGGAACTTTGTTTCTTGATGAGATTGGAGACATTCCCATATCATTGCAGGCAAAATTATTACGGGTTCTCCAAGAAAAAAATTTTTATCGACTGGGTGGTATAAGTGAGGTTCATATTAACTTTAGATTGATCGCGGCAACTAATAAAGATTTGGTTAGTGAGGTTATAGCAAAGCGATTTCGGGAAGACTTATACTATCGTCTAAATGTAATCCCAATTTATATACCTCCCCTGCGAGAGCGGCCGGATGATATTCCGGCCCTGATCGACTACTTCATCCAAAAATACTGCCAGGAAAATCATATCGCTGTTCCAAGGATTGATGGTGCTTTAATCACGCATATGTCCCGGTGTAACTGGGAGGGCAATATACGCCAACTTGAAAACACACTTAAAAGGATGTTGGTGTTAAATAGTCGTTCTTTGGCACTGGCGGATCTGCCCAATGATCTCAGTAAAAATAGTAATTCTTTTTTACAGGAAGCATTAGAGCAACATCAAAACCTTGATGACATCTCCAGGCATTATGTACAAATGGTGCTGGATCATTTCAATGGCAACAAAAAAGAAGCATGTCAATTCCTTCAAATAAATTACCGCACCCTGCAAAATAAACTGAAAAACTAACACCACCACGATTGTAATTATTACAATCGAATCCAATCAAGATTGTATAATATACAACCCAATTTAATAAAACCCCCCCTAAACCCTTGTAATTTATTGCTTTATAACAATATGGATCTAAGCTGTTGATATTAAAAGAATTAACGCGTTGGTATGGTCTTTGCCTGTATATAAATCAAATTAATTAATGGAAGGACCTATGAACTTGGAGAGAATACTAAATAGTCAACTGGATATTAATTCGGTATCGGATGAGTCTGGCGGAACCTATTTTAATCTAAAAGTGACATTTTCTGACGGTGATGCTCTTACTGTCTACCGGAAATCCATGGATGAATTATTGGAGGATCTCCCACAAATAATTGTATCGGCTGTTCGGGCCAGAATCATACGTAATGATGTTGTTCATTCTTAATTATAAGGGAGTATAGATGAAGGTAATGATTTGCGAAGAGAATCTTGATAAAGCAAAAGTAATTGAAGACTTACTTAATGTATATAAATTTAAAGTTATCACGTTGACAGACAGCATCAATTTTGTAAAAAAAGTTCAGACGCATAAACCCGCTGTCATCGTTATGAATAAGAATTTCACCAAAAAACCCGGTGATATCATGTTAAGCCAGTTGCGGACGAATCCTGTTGGGGCAAAAACCCCGGTTATTTATATCTCCGATGAGAAAAATGATTCTCTCAATATTAATAATTTCTCTGGTGATGCCTTGATAGAACTGATGCAGGAACCTTATAAGATAAAACATTTGAGACATTTCATTGACCGTTGGACTTTATTCAGGAGCTTACACATAAAACAATGAGTTTAGTCGATATTATATATGTCATTATAATGCTACAGGTAAGTTTGGGTATATTTATACTTATATTCAAAGGAGCACAATTAAAAGATGACATAACATAAAAGAAGCCTACCTTCTACTCTCCTAAGGGCTCTAAGCGCAAATATAAGATTTGATCAGGGTTTATCCCCAAGCCCCTTAGTCCTTGACAAATTTAATCTGCGTGAGGAGCCCTTTTCTCTTTATTTAAACAAGGGACATTTGTAATTTTAAATATGAAAATAGGAATAATTTCAGATACGCATGGTATATTGCCGGGGGCAGTCTTTGATGTTTTCAATGGTGTTGATCAAATATTTCATGCTGGGGATATTGGAAACCAGGATGTCATTCAGGGATTAGAAATTATTGCACCGGTTAATGCGGTATATGGAAATGTCGATACCTGGCCGCTCGTTGTAAATTACCGGAAAATGCTTGTAACCGAATTACAGGGTCTGCGAATTTGTCTTATACATGATATCATCAAGCCAAAATACTTTAGTTTTCAATTATTCAAAAAAAATATAGAGGTAGATATTGTTATCTCGGGGCATACTCATGCGACTTCTTATGAAATGTTCAGAGGGATATATTATATTAATCCCGGTAGCGCCGTCAAACCCCGGGGAAGAAAATTCGGAACGGTGGCAATATTAGATCTTGCAGATAAAAAGCTTGAGCCGGAAATCATCGAGATTGAAGATAAATCTTAGGAATATAAATAAAGCGGACAGAATTTTCAATTTCTGTTTGACGAGCGTAAAAAAGTAGTGGCGAAAAGACTGACAAACTGGGATAATTTTTTCTTTTCCGCCTCACTGTATTTATTTGGCATTCGATGCTCAATGGTTACAGATCCCATAACCTGATCACCAACCTCTATTGGAAGTCCAAGAAAAGACCGCAATCCAAGGTTTGATTTTTCCTTTTTGTTATACCTGGGAATAAAGTATTCTCCCTTTTCCATATCGTCGATGAGATAAGGTTTGTTTTTACTTATTACCCAACCAGTTAAACCCTCATCCAATGGAAACTCGGTATTTTCAATAAACTCATCCTGTTGTCCCACTACCTTTTTTATACTCGCCAGGTTAAGATCTTTTTTGGCAATTGCAACACATAGCCGGGTGGCCTCAAATTCATCGCTAATCAATAAGGCCAATTGATCTATGGCCGCGGATATCGTTTTGCTGCTATTCAGGTTTTGGGTAAACTTATGCATTTTTTTTTCCAGACGTAATTCTGTTAGCAGTGTGTAAGCCTTAATTCGGTTTTGAAGCCAGATACTTGTATTTCGGATTAAACGATTGAACATGGATGAATCATCAATATTAAAATGATTGGTATGAATGGAATCAAACAGGAAAAAAAGTTTTTCATCATTTGGCAATACAAGAGGAAGCCCAATAAATGAACCAGCAGAATATTCACAATCAGAATAATAAACCAGAAGATTCTCTGATTTTTCCAGATTGTTTTCAATTACAATATCATTCTTTTCATCCAGGATTTGGATGAGTCCGGAAATTGGATATCGTGATTGAACATTCTCGACTTTTTGATCGGTATAATTTTTATGCTGGATTAATGTGATATCATTATTCTCTTTGTAAAAAACCCAACCATTGTCTGGAAAGACAAGATTTACAATGATATCGAACTGATCTTTTAAAAAATCTTTAGTACGATCATCACCTTTGATTAAAGTCGATAATTTCCAGTTTTCGGTAAGTTCAAGAGGATCATGATCATGCCGTGGAATTTCAGGAACAGGTTCTTCCTCTTCCCATTCATCCTTTTGTTGCTGCTGAAAAGTAATATAAACCAAATAAACGATGATTGAATAGATAACAAAGCGATAGAAAAAATCCAGTAAACCGGGATCAAAAGGATGTACAAAAATTCCAAGTAGACATAATGAAATGATTATGATTATTCTTTGCATTAATTTTTCCGGAAAGGGTAAGATAAATGTGGAGAAAAATAGACCAGAAAAAAATTATTTATGGAATTTAAAGAATTAATCTTTTCAATTCAATCAGGGTACCCGTAAGAACAACCTACAGTTTTATTATTTTTGTTTATCAACCTGCTGAATACGCAATTCTCTGTTTTTATTAATTTTTTTCGTTCTAGTCGAGTCCTTAAGAGTCTCCCGAGAAGTCTTTGTCTTTATTTCCAACTCACTATCCTTATCAATCACATTGTTATTGTTGCCGGAAACGGGATTTGAGGTAGTAGGATTCAGGATTTGATTTTGATAGTCAGAAGTCTTCTGATCAGGCGGTCCAACCTCTGTGGAATCAGAAAAATCAGTTAAACTAAAAGTTGCGATTACAAGAACAAGGACAAAGGAAGCAGCAAACGACAAACGAACCAGATTTTGTCGTGATATAACCGGCTGCGGCTCTGTATGGATACGCTCACGTAGTTTCAGTGAGAAATCGTCTGAACAGGTTTGATTCGACAAACTATTCAAATGCGATTTAAGAACAGAGACTTTGTGGGTCATGGTTCGTAAATCAGTAGAACTTTTTAGAGCTTTTTCAAACTCTTTATGGGTTGTTGGATCAAGTGTATTGTCCAGATAATCTGATATATAGTTTTTTAGACGGTCAGATTCGCCCATAGGCAAACTCCTCCTAAGCGGACAGGTGTTCCAGATCTTCCAGTAAGAAGTCCAGATCGTCCTGTAATTTTAAACGTGCGCGATTTACTCTTGATTTAACAGTTCCAAGAGGAACCTTAATAATACTACTTATTTCCTCATAAGAGAAACCCTGGATATCTCTTAATACAATCACCTGTCGAAATTTTTGGGGCAAACTGCTAATTGCCTTTTGAATAATTTTTTCTGTAACAATGGTATTTACTTCTTTTTCAGGATCACTTTTTAAATCTGGAAGTTCAAATTCCTTATCAACGGGTGATTCTCTATGAATAGAAAAAACTTTTCTCCTCTTTCTTCGACGTAATTCGGTTTTTGCTAAATTTCCGGCGATAGTATAAATCCATGTTGAAAATTTGGCAACTTCTTTATAATAATGTTTATTTTTATATACGCGATAAAAAGTCTCCTGGACGATATCTTCCGACTCTACCAAATCCCCAATAAACCGGTATATGAAATTTAACAGGGGATCCTTATATTTTTTTACGAGTAAATCAAAGGCGTAAGCATCTCCATTTTGAAATCGGGCAATAAGCTCTTCGTCAGTAGGTTGATTCGCTGATTGTGCGCGACTCGAAACATCATCATTTTTTAAAGTTGTCATCTTCCGAACACTTTTTTAAACAGACTATGGTATATTTTGTTCCTAAAAAAACTAATTTTTTTGAAAATTACAAATAAAATAACATAAAATTGTTAAAATTGATTCTGGAGACTTTTGAGATGTTTTCAACTGGGTCTCGGCTTCCAGTAATTTACTAAATATTAACTCAATATGTTTCTTATCAAAATTATTCAAATGGGCAAATATTTCTCTATAGGCATAGGCATTACCGTTAAGCATCTGCAAGATTTGACCCTGTGAATAATTTTTTTGTCTGAGTTCCTTTACTACCCACATTCTTCTAAAGAAGGTAAACAATGCGGGTAGCATACCAGCCAATACCTCTCCCTGCTCCAACAAATGAGAACCAATTTTTATACTAGATTTTAAATCTCTGGCTGCAAGAACTTTCTGAAAATTGAATATATTAACTTCTCTGGTAAATCCGGTAATTTGAGAAACCTGTTCAAGCGTCAGCGGTTGTCCGGCTTCCAAAAAATTTTTTATCTTTTCGATTTCCAGATTTAAACGTAACAAATTTGTCCCAATATTTTCAATTAAAAATACAACACTATCCTTATTCGCTTGTATATTGGATTCCTTCAATTTCGTCATTGTCCATTGAAAAATATCGCTCTCGTTCAATTTACTGCATTTTACTGTTGCACCTCGACGTAGAATTTCTGTATAAACCCTGGTGCGATTAAATCGTTCAGCTACGAGAACGAGAGTTGTCGTTTTCTGTGGATTGTCAAGGTATTTAAGAAAACTTTCCTGATCGGAGATCTGTAATTTCTCAAATTCTTTAACAACCACCAATTTTCGATCCGTCATCATGGGATATGATAAACAGGCGCTTAATAATTCTGATAATGTCGTCTCAGTTCCATAAAACAAATGATAATTTAATTCTTTATCAGCCTTATTTGAAAAAACAACCTTTTCAATTTCCTCAAGTAAATGATCATAGAAAAATCGTTCTTCACCATAAATAACAAACAGGTTATCACTAAGTGGTTTTTCCAGGTATTTTTTAAATGATGTGACCGAATGATCTTTCATATACCCGTTTCTATCCTAAAAACGATCCATATATACTAAGTATTTCTGAGATTGGAAATCTTACTGTTAAATATCATGCCCGATAAGATTACAATAATCCATTGAAACAAACAAGTACCGATTGTATACTCGTAAAAGGGATCCCACCATATATCCGGATACCAAAGCAGGGACTGAAAAAACCACCAAAGCATCATCATTAAAAACTCAATGAGCATCGTAACCATTAAAATTTTTAAGAGCCAGATATTTTTAAACAGATTACTAAATTCTGAACCCAGGTAAAGAGATATAAAATTTTTTATTCTGGTTTTTAAGGCAAAAAAGATGTAAAAAAATCCTGAGAGAAGTAAACCAAGCCCCCATACCCAGTCCTGATTATTAAAGAATTTTAGAGATATCGCAGAAGGAGTGCCTGCAACAATAGCTAATGATCCTATCAGAATTACTGCTTTCGGTCTTGACCAGCCATAATCCATAACGATTCGTACGGCCAGCTCAAGCATGGCAATCAGGCTAGATATGGCAGCAATAAACAAAGCAAAAAAGAACAAGGGTGTAATAAAGACGCCACCTGGCATTTTATTAAAAAGTTGGGGAAGAAATATAAACGTCAACCCCTGGTTACCGGCCTGAAGAGCAAGATTAGCCTCATCAACAGAGGGTGTTAAAGCAAATACGGCTGGTATGATGGCTAATCCACATAATAAAGAGGCCAGGTTGTTTCCGATACCCGTAAGAAAGGCGTTTTGAACAGCCCTTTCTTCATGTTTGACATAATTTGCATATGTCAGGATTAATCCCCACCCCGCTCCTGTAGACCAGGCAGATTGAGAAAGTGCTTCCAACCAGACTTTGTAATTCAACAAATCATCGATTTTAATCCGGAATAGATAGGACAGACCTTTACCGGATCCGGGAAGCGATAAGGCACTGATAGCTGCAAGGGTAATCAGAATAAATAAAAGCGGTATTAAAATTTTAACCGCCTTTTCTATACCTTGTTTAATACCAAAAAATATGATTCCGCACCCAAGTGTAACAGCAAAAATATGATATAAAACCGGTTCAAAGCTTGAGGTTGTATAGGTATCCCAGATCTTTGCATGGTCAAGATGCCCGATCTCACCACTTACACCTAATATAAAATATTTCAAACTCCATCCACAAACAACAGAATAGTAAAACATTATAAAGGTCGTACACAGGGCAATGAACCATCCCATCCAGGTATAAGACTTTCCCAGTCCCTGACGAAATACACCAACAACACCTAAGCGAAATTTCTTCCCCAGTGAAAACTCAATTACAATTAATGGAATTGACCATAAGAATAAGAAAATCATCCAGGGGATCAGAAAGGATCCGCCATACTGGCCGGCAAGGCGGGGAAAGCGCCAAAGATTTCCGGCCCCAATTGCCATCCCTAATGCAGCTAATAAAAATGACCACCTGGAAGAAAAGAAGTCTCTTTTTTGATTCATTTTCAGACCTCAGCGGTTAGAAAATTATCAGCGCTGAATGTACACGTCACACCCGTGATATCAAGGTGTTTTACGCAATTACATTTTCCGGATTGTACACCTGGAGAATAGGTAGAACTTGATAGTCAAATGGATTGATTTGGGTTTTTATTTGAACCAGATGTACCAAACAGAAGAGGCAATTACGACAAAAAAGCAATAAAACGCAAACCACTCTAGTTTTCCTCGTTTTATAACTTTGAGCAACCAGAAAATTGCCATATAACCTGAAATAAAGGCGGCCAGGGCACCAATAATTAAATAACTGATGGGAATCTGGTTGTTCTCGATTGAAAGAAGATCTAATATTTTAATAAAGCTGGCGCCAAGGATAGCCGGAATTGCCAGTAGGAATGAAAATTTCGCAGATGTTTCCCTATCTAATCCGAGAAATAATCCGGTCACGATAGTAGATCCACTCCGGGAAATACCAGGCAATATGGCAAAAGCCTGGGCAGTCCCTATTAGTATACTCTTTAAGGGTGATAGGTCTTCGCTTTTCCGAGGCTCGTATCTGGAGAGTAAAAGAATGACTCCGGTTACGGATAGCATGATTATGACCAGGAGAATACTGGAAAAGGCATCTTCAATTTGAGATTTGAATATTAGGCCAATGACCCCAGCGGGTATCGTGCCAATGATAATATAAATATCCCACATCAAATATTTTTTTGCCTCTTTTTTATCATTTTTAGAGAAAGCCATTTGAAAAGGGGCACGTACCATGCGAATGACATCAGCCCGGAAGGCTATGAGGACAGATAGAAGTGTACCCAGATGAACGAATACTTCAAAAGCCACACCCTCTTCATGAAAATTTAAAAATTCAGCGGCTAATACCAGATGTCCGGAACTGGAAACAGGAAGAAATTCAGTTAATCCCTGGACAATTCCCAAAATGATTACTTTTAATATTTCCAAATGATATCCTAACTTTAATATTTCATAGCCATGAAGGCACAAAATTTACAAAAATTATAGATTATTAAAATTTCTGCTTTTCGAGGGTAGTGAAAATTTTTGAGTTAATCAGGCTAAATAATTTTATTGATATTAGTATAACTAAAACAATTATAAATTTATATTTAAGCCCGTGACAACTGTCAAGCAATTAAATCCACCAGCGGTCAGCATGTAATCGGCCTCAATAAAAATTGATAATTTTTTTAACATAAAGAGATAGCCGGTTAAGCCTGTAAAGCCAATTTTGGTTGTATTATTGTTTACAATTCGGGTATTCTGATCAAATTCTGCCCAGTCAATCGAGTCATAAGAAATGATATTGTAACTAATTGCACCGCCAAAATAAAAACCTCTGGGTTTTGAGTTTAAGTAACCGATCAGTTTTGCACCGAGTCCTATATATTGAATAGACATATTCTCTGAGTTATTATTAATCTCTTCTGTTTTAGCGGCTTTGGCGTAACTGAGATAAGGAGAAAGATAAACATATTTAATCGCCTCACCAAAGTCGGCCTGGGCAATAATTGTATATCCGGGATCCCAGCCACCCTGGGGTAAACAAACACCAAGCCCAAGACCAACCGAATTTACAACTTTATTTTTTGAATATGATGGATTTGAAACGAACAGAATCAAAGCCAGAGCAATTAAAATTTTGTTTTTTTTCATAAGAGCTCCCCAAAGAGTGTTGATGCTTTTCCCGTAAACTAAATTTAATTTTTAGCGATCATTATTTCCACGATTCATACTCTTTGATTCTCGACCAAATTATGATTTCGATTAATGAATAATCAGGATTTATTTGAGAGAAGAGATGAATGCCGTTCAGGGAGACATAAAAAAAGCGGCATAAATGCCGCTTTATATTAATAATTGATTAAAAAGCTAATTCATATCAAACCACATACCGATGTTGATCAAAAAGGTATTCATATCGGAGATTAGACTGTATTTTACATTTGCAAATCCATTATTCTTGCCGATAGGAATTTCATAACCGGCTAAAAAATCAATTCCGACTTTGGTCTCAGAAGTACTTGTTTCACCAACGCCGAATAAAGTTTGATATTGAGCAGGATAGTCAAAACTGAATGAAACAAAATTTATTGACAGACCACCCCCAAAATAAAGACCCTTAACATCCTTTAAATAATATTGAACATCGGCACCAATCTGAAAATTGGAGATTCCATAATCAAAATCTCCTTCAGATTTGCTTGAGCTCCAATAGGAAAGAAGAGGAACCAGGGACAGGTCATCGGTTATTTCACCCATATCTGCAGCGGCACCAAGCATAAAACCTGTGCCTAAATCCTTTGGAAATATTATACCAACCTTTCCACCCAAACGTTTAAATCCCAGATCAGATGCCGAAGCAGGAATAGTTATGAATAGAATTGCCATAACAAACAATACTGCGTAAAACTTCTTCATTGTTACCTCCAATTGGTTTAAGAATTAATTTATTTAGATGATAATATTATATTGATAAAATTTTTTCAATATCTGATTCATTTTAAGAACAAATAATTTCCTCTAAGTATAATAAAGCCAAAAATTAAAATCAATTAATTTATGATATATTAATGCCGTAATAAAACGATAAAAATCAGGTATGTATTCCCAACAATCCCATCATTCGGCCACTTTTTTCACCGTCCCGGCGATAAGAGTAATATAAATCCACGCGACACCTGGTACAGGAATTATCAGACTCAATATTTTGCCTTTGAAGCCCTGTTTTTATCAGGCAATCCCTGATAAATGCCTGCAAATCCAGATACCTCTTTGTCCGGTCCGGATGTGAATGCCAGTACATTTCTGAGAACTGATGGTAGACATCTTCCCGAACCTCAAAACAATCTTTTTGCAATCCCGGACCAATTGCAGCAAAAATGTCAGATGGATTGGCCCCTAATCGTGTTTCCATGAGAGCAATCGTTTTTGGGATGATTCCAGCGATGGCTCCCTGCCAACCGGCATGGATAGCACCTATTACCCGATTACCAGGTTCATATAAAAAAATGGGGAAACAATCTGCCGTCTGAATGCCAAGAAATAAATTGAACTTATTTGAGATCAGAGCATCCGAATTGCCTGCCTGCCCTCCGGAATTTACCACGGTAATATTTGCAGAATGTATCTGACCGGGCAAAATGACTTTAGTAGGATCGATGTTCAGGTTTTTATAATAATTTAACCTGTTTCTTTTAACTACTTCAGATTTGTCATGCTGAACATTGCCCATATTTTGGCTCGTAAATGGTCCGGTACTATACCCCCCTTTCCGTGTAGAAAATGTACAGATGATTTCCTCAAACTGTTTGAAAAGATCGAAGGTTATATAGGAATTGTCAGCCATTGTATAAGCGGAATGCCGATCAGATATTATAATAAATTAAAAGTTTTCTGATTAATTTAATGGAGTGGAATTATCTGCCCGAAGTTATATTTGAGCAATTGAATATATTGATTATTTCTAGAATTATTCAGATTAAAAGTACGGTATATACCATTATATTGATTTAACTTTAACAGATTTTGAAGAAATTGATTACGTGATATATTGATTGCCTCAGGATCATAAGCCTGCAGGATATATTTAAAGGAATCATAACCAATCACGGCATAAACGGTTGGTGATTTCTTAAATGTCGTACGAAAATCATTACGAAAGCGACGATAGTCCCAGTTTTCCTCATTTAAATACCCATCGGAGCCGAAAATAATACCATTTATATAGTTTTTATTTTTTTTCAGGCCATCCAGATCGTACCAATCCTTATTTCCCAGGTACTGAGTCTGTATATTGCTGTATGCAATTTGAGGAGCAATAAACGGGAGGTCTTCCTTAAATATTGGTATAAAAATACCATCAATACTTGTAACGGCTATATCAGCCGAATCAATTTTTGCTGATGTGTCCGATTTTTTAAGATTTTCCTTTTCAATTTTTAGATATTCTTTGTAGAGACTATCTAATTCTGATTCCATAACATCGGGAAAAGCCGTAATAATTGAGTCTGTGAATGCCAGTTTAAGTCCTTTGCGTTTGATAGTCATAAACTGCTTATAAACATCCTTATCACCCGGATAGTACCATTCCTGAGCAACAACTTCTGCGCCTGATTTTTCTACTGTCCTTTTAAATTTATCTACCATTTTTATAAAATGATCATCAATAGGTGCAAAAGTTGCAAACCGCATTATCTTCAAACTATCAAGGGCATAAAAGGCCATTGTTTCAGCAGCTGTATTGATGTTAGAACTCAGCTGAAAAAAGTATGGACTAAAATCCGTAAGATCGTTTGCTGTCGCTGTAGGACTTAACAAAGGCACAGTTTCATATTTAGATATAGCCGCGCAGGCAGCAGCAATATCATTTTCAAGGGGACCTATAACGGCAAGAATATTCTGATTGCCGGCTAGTTCCTGGTAGTTTTTAATTGCTGTAGCAATTTCCTGTCCATAATCTCTGATAGCAATTTTTATATCGAGACTATGTTGCTTGTTATATTCATTAAGCGCTAATTGCACTCCATCAAGAAGATCTTTACCAATTCCTTCATTAAATCCACTCAGGGGCAGTAGTAAGGCAAATGATTCATCAGTTGTACTTTGATTACCACCGCTTCTCAAAAGACTTCTGGCCCTATCAGCATATCGGCTACCAGGATATTCTTCTAAGGCAGTTGTGAGAATGTTATTTGCAGAAGTATTTGATCCATCCTGGTAATCCTTCTCAGCCCAGGCAATACTTACGAGCATCTGACCATCATCAGAAATAGTCCTGTCATTTGATAGATTCCGTATGTCCTCGTTATTCAATTTATATCTGACCACACCTGAGATCATATCTTCTAATTTTTTATCCAGCCTCGGTTCTGTGTTTTCATCTATTGATGAAATCCAGGTTTTTATTGCTGTTAGATAACGATCCAATTGATAATATGAATTGCCCATGACATACAACATGTCTTCACGATAACTGCTTTCCGGGAAAGCCCGGAGAAATTTTTTCCCATGTTCCAGGGCCGATATATAATCTCTCATTTTATACTGGCTTTTAACCAGCATCAAATAATTAGATGTAAGATAAGCACTATCTGGTAATTTTGAGATTACAAGGGCAAAATTTTGTTCGGCTTTTTCATACTTTCCCTGGCGGTAAAGTTCGACGTTGGATTTGAAAATAGACTTTTCCCTTTGTGAATAATTTTGTCCCATTAGGAGTGATGTAAATATTAAGAGAAAAATCACTGTAATAATCAGATTAATTTTTGTTCTCACGTTTGCTTCACCTGGTTTTATTCTACTGTTACACTTTTTGCTAAATTGCGAGGCTGATCTACATCACATCCACGTTTAACGGCTATGAAATAGGCAAGTAATTGCAGGGGAATGACCGTTAATAGTGGCATGAGAGCCTGATTGGTTTCAGGAATATAAATGACATGATCGGCTAGTTTCCTAATCTTTTCATCTCCATAAGTAGCCACCACAATTATTTTACCTCTTCTGGCTCTAACCTCTTCAAGATTGCTGATAACTTTTTCATAAATCTGATCTTTTGTGGCTATAAATACAACCGGCATATCTTCATCAATCAAGGCGATCGGTCCATGTTTCATTTCCGCAGCCGGATAGCCTTCTGCATGTATATAAGAAATTTCTTTAAGTTTAAGGGCACCTTCCAGGGCAACAGGAAAATTTATGCCCCGTCCCAAATACAGGAAATTTCGTTTGTCTTTATATTTTTCGGCAATTTCCTCAATTATATGACTTTGCGCAATAATCGTTCTGACTTTTTCAGGAATCTCTGAAAGCTCCCCGATCAGATGTTGTCCGGTGATGACAGACATAGTTCGTTTTCTTGAAATAAGCAACATAATCAGGAACAATGCAGTTACCTGTGATGTGAACGCCTTTGTGCTGGCAACACCTATTTCCGGCCCGGCGTGAATGTAAATCCCTGCCTCCGTCTCACGGGCAATCGTGCTTCCTACACTATTGACGATCCCAAGTGCGTGTGCACCTTTTTCTTTTCCTTCCTTTAATGCCGCCAGGGTGTCTGCAGTTTCTCCGGATTGCGAGATGACTATAACGATATCATTTTTGCTCAGAATCGGATTACGGTATCTGAACTCTGAAGCATATTCTACTTCGACTGGTATTCTGCAATATTCTTCTATCAGATATTCACCAATTAAAGCAGCATGCCAACTGGTACCACAGGCTAGAATAATAATACGGTTGGCTTCTGTCAGTTTTTCTTCAACATCAGCCAAACCGCCGAGTTTTACTTTTCCCTCATTAATCAATATGCGGCCTCTAAAAGCATCAGTAATTGTTTGAGGCTGTTCACTGATCTCCTTTAACATATAATGTGGATAGCCACTCTTCTCAATTCGGCCGATATCGTAGGTAATATTTTCAACCTTTTTATCAATTACCTCATTCATGTGGGTTTTGGTTTTTATTCCGTCCCGGCTTAAGATGGCCATTTCACCATCGTTCAAATAGAAAACACTGCGCGTATGTGAAACAATGGCAGAAACATCAGAGGCTAAAAAATACTCCCCATCACCAAGGCCAACCACCAGTGGACTGCCTTGTCGGGCTACAAAAATTTTATCCGGATCGTGCCGGGATATAACGGCAAAACCATAAGCACCATTTAATTCAGAAAGAGCATGTCGGAAAGCATCCTCAAAATCCCCTTGATAAAATTCTTCAATAAGGTGGGCAACTATTTCAGAATCGGTTTCAGATCTAAAACTATGACCCTTACTTTCCAGCATTTTTTTTAATATAGTATAATTTTCAATGATTCCATTGTGAATAATGGCAATATTTTCAGATCCATCGGTGTGTGGATGGGCATTTATTGTAGTGGGTTCTCCATGTGTAGCCCAGCGGGTATGTCCGATACCAAGGGTACTCGTAAAATCTTCCTGATGAATTTTTTCTTCAAGTTTGGAAATTTTCCCTGCCTCTTTTGTGACTGTTAATTGGTTATTTTCAAGCAGAGCAATTCCGGCAGAATCATACCCGCGATACTCTAAACGTTTTAATCCAGCTAAAAGAATTGGTACGACATTCCGATGTCCTATATATCCAACGATTCCACACATAATAATCTCCTCAAAATTTTATTCCCACTCGATGGTTGCCGGCGGTTTAGAGCTGATATCGTATACAACACGGTTGATACCCTCAACCTCGTTGATAATACGATTTGAAAGACTCGCTAAAATATGATGAGGCATTGGAAACCAATTCGCTGTCATACCATCTGTACTGGTTACCGCCCGCAAAACCAATGTGAATTCATAAGTTCGTTCATCTCCCATTACACCAACAGACTGAACAGGTAAAAGAACAGCGAATGCCTGCCATATATCATTATACAAATTATTCTTTTTCAGTTCTGTGATGTAGATATCATCTGCGAGCTGTAAAATTTTGATTTTTTTTTCGGTAATTTTACCTGGAATTCGTACCGCAAGTCCTGGTCCGGGAAAAGGATGACGACCAATAATCTCTTTGGGTAATCCCAGTTCACGGCCCACTTTACGGACTTCATCTTTAAACAATTCTTTGAGGGGTTCTATGAGTTTAAAATGCATCTTTTCGGGCAACCCGCCCACATTATGATGAGATTTTATCGTGGCTGACGGACCACGAACAGAAATACTTTCTATAATATCCGGATAAAGCGTACCCTGCGCCAGATACTCGAAGTGTCCTAATTTTTTTGCCTCGTTTTCAAACACATCTATAAATAATCCACCAATTATTTTTCTTTTTTCTTCCGGATTATCGATGCCACTTAATTTCTCCAGAAAAAGCGATGACCTGTTTACTGAAAGTAAATTGATATGATAATGCTTGCTGAACACCGATTCTACTTTATTTGCCTCATCCAGACGAAGCAATCCCGTATCGACAAAGACACAATGAAGCTGTTTCCCAATGGCTTTATCGAGTAAAACGGCAACCACACTACTGTCAACACCACCGCTTAGCCCACAAATAACATTTCGATCTCCAACCTCTTGCCGTATGGTTTGTAAAGATTCCTCAATAAAAGAGCCTGTTGACCAATCTCCATGACAGCCGCAAAGATTGAAACAAAAATTATGTAATAATATTCTTCCTTCGGCCGTATGGTTTACTTCCGGGTGAAACTGAAGCCCAAACAAGGGTTTGGTCTCATGTTGCACAATGGCATAAGGACTGTTTTCTGTTCGGGCAATGGACCTGAATTGAGGCGCCAGTCGGGTGATCTTATCCCCATGGCTCATCCACACTATCGATTGGTTTGACATGTTTTCGATTAAGGGTGATTCTTTAGTAAATGAAATATTTGCTTTACCATATTCTCTTTCTTCTGCCGGCATTATTTCACCACCGCAGAGATGTATTATTAGTTGGAGTCCGTAGCAAATCCCCAGAACCGGAATATCACCATCCAGAAGTTTCTTTGAAATATGTGGTGCAGTATCTGCGTATACCGAAGAGGGTCCACCGGATAATATTAAACCTTTTATGTTGTTTTGTTTATAATCGGGTAACGTTCCGTTGTAAGGCATAATTTCAGAAAATACGCCAATTTCCCTTATTTTTCGGGCAATCAATTGGGTATATTGTGATCCAAAGTCCAAAATCAGAATTTTTTCATGACCTTTATGTAAACTCATGGTATAATATTCCATTGGGAAAGTTCATTTAGCATTGATACATCAGTTAAATCATAGCGGATTGGGGTAATAGATACTTTATTTTGCCGTATTACAACTTCGTCCACATCATCCTCATAGTCTATATTCATACGTTTTCCAGCCAACCAATAATAGGTTCGGTTATTGGGATCCACCCGTTTATCAAAAAATTCTTCAAACCTGCCTTTACCCTGCCGGGTAATTACAATACCCTTAATTTCTTCAGGTTTGACAGGTGGTACATTTACATTCAACAACGTACCCTCAGGCAATCCATTGTCGATAATTTTCCGGGCAAGTTGCCTGGCAAGAAGACCTGCATACTCAAATTCAGGGATATCAAAGGAGGTGAGAGAAATCGCTAACCCGGGAAATCCCATTATGACCGCTTCGGCAGCCGCAGAGACAGTACCGGAATAGATTATATTGGTAGCCGTATTGGGACCCAAATTAATTCCTGAAGCAACAAGATCGACAGGTTCAGTTGCTAAACATCGCAGACCAAGTTTAACACAATCGGCAGGGGTACCATTGACGGCAAAACCGAAAAATTCTCCGTCTTTTTCAATCTCGCTAACACGAAGCGGATCAGATAAGGTTATAGCATGGCCGACGGCACTCCGCTCAGTATCGGGTGCTACAACCAGCACATTGGCAATTTGACTCAAATGGTTTTTTAATGCGATTATTCCCGGTGCGTGGATGCCGTCATCATTTGTGATAAGTATATTCAATTAATACCTCGAGAGGAAAAGTCTGAATTAAAACAGGATAGGTATTTAGGAAGAACTCTTATTTTTATGCTGGAAGAAACGAAGTATTCCCGCCAGTTTATTTTTAAGTTCATGACGGTGAACAATTGTATCAACAAATCCATGCTCCAATAAAAATTCTGATTTTTGAAAACCGGGAGGAAGGTCCTGTCCAATAGTTTGTTTAATAACCCGTGGACCGGCAAATCCTATCAGTGCACCAGGCTCTGCAATATGTACATCGCCTAACATGGCATAACTGGCAGTGGTGCCCCCGGTAGTTGGGTGAGTAATAATCGAGATATATGGAATCCGGGCTTCTGACAGTAGAGCCAGTTTTGCGCTCGTCTTAGCCATTTGCATCAAACTTAGTATCCCTTCCTGCATTCTGGCACCTCCCGAGGATGAAAGAATGATAAATGGTTTCTTTTCTTTCAGGGAGATATCTGCTGCACGGGAAATCTTTTCACCTACAACAGATCCCATACTGCCTCCGAGAAAAGAAAAATCCATTATGCAAAGAACAACGGCAATACCTTCAATCTTTCCTCTACCCGTAACGACAGCCTCGTTTAATCCCGTTTTTTCCACAGCTGCTTTATAGCGGTCCGAATATTTTTTACTATCTTTAAATTTGAGTGGATCAACAGATGAAATTTTCTGGTTGAATTCCTTAAATGTATCTTTATCCACTAATATTTGCAGATAGGCTTTGTGTCCTATTCTGAAGTGGTAGTCACATTTTGGACATACGTATAGTTTCTTTTCCAGTTCCTTTTTATAGATGATTTCACCACATTCATCGCATTTAACCCATAAGCCATCGGGCATTTCTTTTCTGTCTGCGGGTTGCAGGGTTTCTTTTTTTCTTTTAAACCAATCCATTATCTATCCTTGAATTGTTTTATTCATTAGTTTTTACCATTACCAGGGCATCATCCCCATTGGGATAATAGCGCATTCTTCTATAGGCAATATGGAAACCAAAAGACTCATAAAGATAGATTGCTTTTTGATTGGTTTCACGAACTTCAAGATAAGCGGTTTTATAATCTTCAAAATAGTCAAAAATAGTATTTAATAAATATTTACCGGTACCTTTGCCCTGTTCAGAATGTGAAACAGCTATATTGCCAATATGCAATTCATTATCATAATACCAGCAGACAATATAACCGATTATTTTATCATTTTCTTCAACAATAAGCGGAAAAGAAGTTTTTTCCTGTCTAATTTCTGATAAAAAAGCGGTAGCCGGCCAAGGGTCAGGAAAAAGTTCACACTCAATTCCGAACACATCCACTATGTCTTCTTCTGTCATACGTCTGAATATGCGGCTCATAATATACCGGCAAATGGCTGAAGATAAAGCGGCTCCACTTCATCAAGATTCAACAGTTCTTTCTGTTCGTACTTTTGATAACCAAGGGCACAAATGACGGCAGCGCTGTAATTTCCCTGCTCAATCGGTATAAATTCCGGGACTGAATTAATTAAAGTATCCCGGGCAATTTCCTCATGTACAATTAACTTAGAATCAGAAGCAATATTTTGAATCAGCTTACTTCCTTCTGCAAGATATTGTTCATCAGGTACGCTGGACCCGGATGGGAAACTTCCGGCATAATAAAAGCCCTTTCCGGCTTCAATAAGGGTAAGAACAGGACCCCTATGATCCTTGGCAAGATGAGCCAGAACCTCAAAATTTGTCACAGGGATCAGGGGAATATCTTGTCCCAGGCAAAATCCTTTTGCGTAAGCCATTCCAATGCGTAGACCGGTGAATGATCCCGGGCCTGAGCCAACAGCGACAAGATTGATAGATTCCGGAGATAAGTCCAGATTTTTTAACCCTTCTTCTACCAGGCTTGCCAGTAATGTTGCATGGGCATTCCTTTTTTCGATATTGTATTCCAGCAACGTTTGATTACGCTGCCACCAGGCGACACTGCATAATATACCGGATGTTTCAATACCAAGGACTACTGGATCATTCATGAATTTGGAACAGAGTAAACGTTCTCCAATTTATATTTTTCTTTTTGGTTCTTATTTTGATTTGAAAATGAGACCAGTGAATTTTTTGTTCGATACGTTCCGGCCACTCAATAAAATTTATTTCATCTGAAAATAATATATCTTCCAATCCTAAATTTATAAGTTCTTTCTCATCCTTGATTCTGTATAAATCAATGTGATTTATAATGCAGGGCCCTTCATATCGATTAATTAATGAGAAAGATGGACTTGACACTTCGGTTTGAGATCCGAGCAACCGTGTAAATTCTCGTGTTAAAAATGTCTTTCCACTGCCAAGATTACCATGTAATAAAATTGTATTACCGGCATGAAAATATTTAACTGCCTTTTCCGCAAAATTGATGGTCCCATGCAAATCCTGTACCTCTTGTTTTAGTAGCAATTGTTTTTGCATTATTTTTTAGGTTCAAGCCGAATAAATGGAAGTATCATCTCTTCTATTGAAGAACCACCATGCTGGAAGCTATCTTTGTAATAATTAAGATATTTATAATAATTTGTAGGATAAATAAAATAATAATCTTCCTTGGCAATAATATAGGTTGTATTGATCCCCCGCCTGGGCAACTTATACTCTGAGGGATCTTTAATATAAATCGCATTTTTTTTATCCACTTTTAGACTGCGACCATATTTATAGCGTAGATTTGTGGAGGTTTCACGATCACCCAGCACCTTTGTTCCGCGCATACCCCGCACACTGCCATGATCGGTGGTGATAAACAATAAATGATCGGATTTAGATATCTCCTTAATAACATTGTACATGGGTGAATGTTCGAACCAGCTTTTTGTCAGTGAGCGATAGGCGGATTCGTCTGGTGCAATCTCCTTAAGAATTGGTAAATCAGATCGACTATGGGCGAGAATATCAACAAAATTTAATACAATGGCGATGACCTCAACATCCAAAAAAGATTTTATACTTTTTTCAAGGTTATATGCATCGTTTTTATTCATAATTTTTACATAGCGGATATCATTGGATGACTGAAAACCATTACGAATAAAATTTTGCTCAAGTAGTTCTTTCTCATGCTGATTTAAACTGCTTTCATTCTCCTCATCGGTGGTCCATAATTCAGGATATTTCTTCTCAATTTCCTCTGCAAAAAGACCGCTGAATATGCCATTGCGGGAAAAAGGAGTCGCTGTCGGTAAGATGGAATAATAATAATGTCTCTGAAGGTTAAAATAGGGATAAAAAAAAGGCTCCAAAGTCTGCCATTGGTCTAAGCGCATACAATCTATGATGAGAAGAACAATCTTTGATCCCTTTTTGAGTTCAGGAATCACATATTCCTTTACAAGGTCTACAGAAAGTATTGGAGATTGCTCCCTCACCCTTACCCAATTTGCATAATTCTTTTCAATAAATTTACCAAACTCAACGTTACATTCACGACGCTGATCGTATAATATTTCCCTAAAAGCTGGCTCTGCCAAAGAATCAAGCTCAACATCAAGGCTGCTTAATTTTATGCTGATATCAATCCATTCTTTATATGTCAGAGGATTAAGCAAAGTTGTCGATATTTGCTGCAGTTCCTGTGCATATTGAACACTCCGTTTTTCGCTGGTAATTTCCCTACTATCAAGAATTTTTTTGCACGCCATGAGTATTTGGCTTGGATTAACAGGTTTTGTTAAATAATCATCGATTTTTTGACCGATCGCATCTTCCATCAAACTTTCTTCTTCGCTTTTTGTAATCATGATCACAGGCGTTTGTGGATTAGAAGCCTTGATTTTTTGTAAGGTTGCCAGGCCATCCATTCCGCTCATCATTTCATCGAGCAGAACAATATGGTAAAATTTTTCAGCAACTTTGACAAGGGCGTCATCGCCATTGGTTACCGTATCAACATCATACCCCTTTGATTGCAGAAAGAGAATATGCGGCTGAAGTAGATCGATTTCGTCATCGGCCCAGAGTATTTGTTTTTTCTGCATAATAAATCTCCAAAAATCGCCTGAAACTAAGGAAAATCGCAAGCTATGTCAAATATTAATAAAAGGCAAAAAGCAGGATATAATTTGGTGAATTGTACTCATTAGGGTGAGAACTTACATTCAATTTAATGATAGGTTAGACAGGTTGTCAAAAACCAAATCCATTATAAAAGCCAATTTAATTCAAAGAATATGGCTATTTTTCTTTCATCACGGTGATACCATCCCATTCAGGACTTGGACTATTGAACTTATATTCAATACATCTTGAACGATATTCTGTCGATGGAGCATCCTCGGGGAACATTTCCAGGCATGCTTCAAAGCAATTAATGGCGTCATCCCACTCTTGTGTTTTATAATGTCCAATACCTGCTTTGTAGTTTTCTAACATTTTGAGGAAATCGTCACCAACTTTATCTTTTGATGAAGCAAGAAGTTCGAATACCCGGATGGGTTGTTCTTTGCCCTTTACACGAATGAGATCAAGTTCACGGGTATAAAAATCATTTTTAACATATTGATAGGTAAATTCACTGATCATTATATAGGTACCATAAAATTTGTTAGCACTTTCCAATCGGGCGCCCAGATTTACATGATCACCCATAACGGTGTAATCAAACACATCACGTGATCCCATATTTCCAATAATAACCTCACCCGTGTTAATTCCGATCCGAGCTCTCAACTGTGGGCGCCCCTCGGATTTCCACTTTTTTCTAAGAATTTTTAATTTTTGTTGCATTTCAAGGGCTGTTTTACAGGCCATAAAGGCATGATTATCATAAGGTACAGGTACCCCAAATTCAGCCATAATCGCATCACCTTCATATTTATCGATAATACCCTCATTCTCAAGCACCGTATCTGTCATCTCAGTCAAATACTCGTTAAGCAATTGGACCAGCTGGGTCGGCGTCAATTTTTCCGATATGGAGGTAAATCCAGCCACATCTGTAAACATAATAGTAACGACGCGTTCCTCTCCCCCAAGTGTTAGTTTATCAGGATTATCAATAATCTGATCGACAACTTTCTGAGGCACATAGTGTTTGAAGGCGCCTGTAATCATTCGCTTCTCGTTCTGCGAAATTATATAGTGATAGACCGTATGCCCACCAAAGGAAAACAATATGACAAGAATCGGCGTACTGATTTCGATGATCATATGCCCATTATTGAACATCAAAAATGAGAAAGTAAAAAATCCAAGTACCAATAAAAAAACCGCTAAAACACCCCAGAATGTTCTTAAATATCGTGTGGTTATGAAAACCAGAATGCCAATGATAAACAGAATCAAAATTTCCCAGATAAAAGGGATTTTATAGAGATAACTCTCATCCAGGATCATCTGGAGCATAGCAGCATGTATTTCTACTCCATAAGTCAGAACCTGCACCAGCCGATCTTCCTCATCCCGCACTTCAAGATAAGGTGTTGGAAAATCGTCATGGTGTTCCTGAACCGTAGATCCGATCAGAACGATTTTATCTTTTAATATTCCGGAATATAAAAGGCCGGGAGGAAGCCCCAATTCCTTGTCCCCGGGATCGTCAAAGCTGTCAAGATCATAATCTTCAATCAGATCGAAATCGATATCATCAAGAACAGCATCAAATGAGTAACGCTGAAAAGTACCCGATGGACCGGCGTAGTTTATAATAGAAGAATAGGAATTGTATTTCGGTATCGTATAAGGGCCGATTTTAAATACATCCTCTATATCCTCTATCTCAAGATCCGGATCAAGATCCTTGTAAATTTTTACCAAAGCGGCCGCAAAAGAAGCATAGATAGTATCATTATAAGTTTGTCCGACAATATACCGTCTGTAAAAGCCGTCCTCATCAAGATCAAAAGAGACCAATCCCCAGTCTGTACCGGTCTCCAGAAATGTCTCATACGGCGGGACCAGGGTGATTAAGTTTGTTCTACCTGGCGGCACAGCTAGTTTGCCGGCTAATACAACATTATCATATTTCCTTAATACATCGGCAAAGGCCTGATCAGAGGCTGTACCGCCGATGCTATAATCCGCCTGCTCAAAGATAATATCCACCCCGATTGCTTTTACGCCTGCCTCATTTAGATTCTCAATCACATGAGCAAAATATTCTCTGGGCCATGGCCAGCGGGCAGGTGTTGATTCATCCGACTGATCATCAATTGCCAGAATGATAATTGGCGAGTCGGAGATATCCAAATCACCTCTTAATTTAAACCGGTAATCCAGCAGGTCATGTTCCAAAGAAATAAAGGTTGTGGTTTGGCCAATGAATACGGCAAGAAGAATGGCTCCGACAGCAACCGAAAATGAAACGAGTAGTTTCTCTATGTGTTTATGTTTTTTCCCGGCCATAATATTGCATACCCCACTGATGGTTTACCGATGGGGTATGTCCTTTTCTTTTGTGATATTGCCGTTTAGAAACTATAGGTATAACGAAAATTTAGAATGGAATCATCAAAATCAATCTCTTCACTGCCATAGCTAATATGATCATAACGTAAGGACAAAATTCCCAGTATCGGACTTTGATAGGCCAATCCTATCGTATAATTATTACGACCGGTGTCAAATTGAGACGGCCCATTAACTGTATTTCGCTCAGTTTTAACATTCTGCCATCTGTAATCAAAAAATGGTTTAAAAATGTCATTCGGCATAAAACCGGACATGATATAATCAAGGCCGGCCCGGAGTGTACTTACTGTGGTAGTTGATTGATTTATGGCAGAATCTCTACCAATACTGTTCTCTGAGTTAGAATAATTTATCCGCGTGGTGAGCGGAAAATTGAAGGTTGTTCTTAAACCGATTCCATAAAGATTAAAATTACTCTGAGCCATAGAATAAATCTGATCATCCCGGCCATAATTGGTATAATTTAACATGAGTGTGTTATCAGCTCCTGAAACACGCATTTTATAGCTTGTATTAAAGGAAAGTCGATGGGTAGAATTATCGACCCGGTAAAGGAGCGTATCTGATACTGTATTTGAACGGCTCAAATTGGAATAGCTGATTGTAAGCGAAGGCAGGGCAGTAAAAGGATAATAAGATATAGCAGCTCCCAGCTCATTATTGCTGGTTGCTTCACTTTCTAATGATTTGTCCGTCGTATAATTTTTATAAAACAGGGTCAGAAATACCTGATTATCCACTAACCGGATATTATCACTAATATGCAAACCGGAAACGTCTTTCAGGAGATAAGGATTGCCCGGATTGGCAAAGTTTTTGTCAATAGAATAATATTGAACTTTTAAGTTATTGTTAAAATAACGAAAAATAGCATCAAAACGCATGGCATAGCTTGGTAAAGGATTTAAACCATCAGTCAGAGAAAGCCAACCGGTGCTCTCCAGAAAATCATATACTTGTTTTGCACCATCGTTTCCTTCTAGACTTTCATCATGGTAAACTAAAGTGTCCCAGCTAATAGTTGGCTTGTTTGCATTAGTATTATTAATGCTCGAATTAAAACTGGCGTCGAGGAGAATCCTTCGATTGTCAAAGTTCATATTAAGGTCGGTTCCAATTGAGACTGATTCTCGTACATTGCTGCCAATATCTATAGAAGTGGAATCATCTTTGGCATTTATCAGATGGAGTGTCCACCAGACATTATCTCCAAACCTGAATCCTGGACGAACGGCCCACATGTTTTGTTTATAGATCCCCCCAACAGGAATTAACTGATCAATACCTCCGGAGGAAAGAGTATCCACCCTTCCGTTGATTCCCCGGGTCAGTTGACCGAGAATGTAGTCGAAAGTAAAAAATCCGATCTCAATTCCGGCTTGCAACCCACGCACGCGTTTATCCATTAGCACAAGTGGATTATAGTAGGGATTAAAATCTCCACCATAGAGGTAAATATTATTATCTGCAGAAAAATTATATTGGACTTTTGCACCATAGCGGTTAACAGGCTGGCGGTCAGGATTCTCCTCTGAAGAAAATACTAAACGTGCCCGGTAGTCGAGTGCATTATTTTTACCTGAGATTTCAGCGCCACCCCGAAAAAAATTATCCGATGTTTTCGCAATATTCTGGTAACGATCCTCGATGAATGCAGAGCCACGGAAAAAAGAGGTACCGGTAGTTCGTACACTTTGAGTAGAACGAAAAGACCATTCTTTTTTACCTAACATAACCCCTGCAGCGTTGAAAACCTGCACTTCAACATTATGATAGCCACCCCTCATTCTATATCCGGGTGGGGGAGTAAAAGTAACGAGACCATCACTAAAGTCTATATTATTTCTGATATTTACACCATCAAAAATCAGTTTTGTGTTTGAATACTCAATCTTCTCTTTCTCGGAGAACATGGATACGGCAATAACAAAATCTTCCTCCGAGACAACATCTTCCGGCAGGGGACTTAATACGACGACTTCAACGGGTCCCTCTTCCTGCAAAGTTGGAGCAGGGGAAATTTCCATTATATAGGGATTCAATTCGGCCATTTCTTCAGGCAGGGTACCGATCTCCCCAAGATTTCCTTCATAGGCGATGTAATACTGCATCTGGTTTGTGATAAATTGGGAAGTTTTCACGTTCGCATAAAATAGTAATCCCTGGTTGGTCATAGGAATAGACTTATAATCATGTTCACCCAGTTCGCGATAAAACAGATATAAGTCATATATTTCAGAGCTGATACCGGGCAGCATTACTTCTATTTTTGCTTCTTCACCCCGGATAACACCGGCCGGTATCGTATGAAAGAACATAAGATTTCCGGATGAAGCGAATGCTGAAGAAACAACTAACAGAGCACATAAGAAAGACTTTATTGTTCTCATGCCGGACCCCTTTATAAAAAATTTATAGGATTTGATCAGTTCTTGAAAATAACAAATGTGAAAAAGTGTTACAATGAAAAATGTTTCCTGATGCTTTTACTCTTCCTGTTTCTGAACCTTAAATTTTAGGATCTGTTTTTGTCCGCTATCATTTTGAAATTCAAATTCAAATAAATCCTCGTCTTCATCTGTTTCATCAAATAACGGCACTTCGCCCTTTATGGTCTTTCTTATGATAGGCGGACTTGATTTTGAGGCAACATGAGCTGTTTCACCGCCATGAAGCAGGCCTGTTCCTCCTTCACTTTTAATCTCGACAGTCCCCCCAAAACCATAATAATAGGTGCCACCTTTGCCGGCGGGTTTTTGGTCGGTAATAAATTCTGTCCCCTTGACGCTCGCTACGGAAGTTGGTGTCGAAACCTCAAATTTTCCCTTTTGTTTAGTAACACGGGCGAAAATCGTACCAACCTCCAGCTGGATGTTTTTTAGTATTTCATTTTTTTCTTTTTTACCCCGGATAAAACAGGTTGAATTAGCACGAATCCGTACCGTGCTACCATCATCGATAAAACGAATCGCTACGTAGCTTTTCTTATCTGTCATTAGTTTGTCACCGTCTTCCAGTCTGAAGCCGCGCTTTGGTTTCAGTGCATTAGCCTTGTTACCGCCTCTTACAATGTAGACCTTACCTTTAACCTTAAGCACTACAGCAATCGGGGTTGCACTCATTCCCTGAATAGCAAAAGTAAAAACCAGAATGATGATCGCAAATAATATGTTCTTTTTTGTTTTCATGGCTCACCCTCTCATTGAGTAGGCGTTAAGATTAATTCGCTTAATCTTCTGAATTCGGTGTCATAATTATCCAGAATTTTATAAAATTGTTGTTTTGATATCTCCTGACCATTAATTCTTATGGCCACAAGGTTATAATCGCTCAACATCCCGGCAATTTCCCGTCCTTTGTCTTTATCTTCGGAGAGATCCAGAAAAAAGCGCATGATATCTTCCTTAAGACTCTCATCGGCATACATGCTCATATTTGACGGATCTTCAACACGAAAAGCAAAGACAGGAGAATCAATGGTCTCTGATCCACTGGTGGTAATATAGTTCAACTGAACACGCCAGACATAAACGCCGGGATCAAGAGGGACTGCACCACCCGGAGGATAGGCAAAAACTGTCTCATATGCCTCCTTCCACACATCATAATGAGGAGTTGAGGTGAGTATTTCATCGACTGATTGATGTTGATCCAGTTTTTTGAATATTTGAACGTGATAAGGTGGTTCCCCAGTAAAAGTAGGATCAAAATCACTTTCAAACTGAAAAGTGGGGAATTGGGAATAGACAACATCAAATGATCCACTACCAGCCCGGAAGCCTGGATAAATGGGGCGAATAAAAGTTGGATTGAGAATGTCTAAGCGAATTGGTGGTGCAAATAATTCCTGGTCATTATTATACCTGAAAGAGGCAATGAACTGATAACTTCCTCTTGGCAGTTTACCTCCGCCCAAGACTTCGTTCTCAAATTGATCAGTCGGAGCATAGGTTTGACTCTGGTCGAGCCGAATCTCATCACCGCTTTGGGTAATATAACCATTACTGATATCTATATTGGATACGCTGATAAATTCATTTGCGGATAATCCAAATGATGTGGTCTGGGCCTGTGCAATAGGCTCGTCACCATGTCTGATTTCCACCACAAGAATGCCACCTACCGCCGCTTGTCCCGTATTATCTAAGGTGATTTGAAAGAGGAATTTGGTTGCCCCCTGCTGATAGAAATCAAAATCTGAGGTATAGACAACCTGGGCAAGTTCGAGTGTGGGTGCCAATTGCAGGGTCAAACTAGGCTGAGCAAATGATAGCGTACAAAGTGTGGTAAATAAGAAAATAAATATTAATAATGGTAATTTTCCCATACTTCTTCTATACATGAGATACCTCCCTTGGGTTGATCTAGCAAAATGTATACGCTTTAGGGATTGCGGTCGATGATGTTCATCACAAAAATTCTGTGAAGTTTATCATCTAAATATTATTATTATTTTAGTTTTAATCCATGGCTAATTAATTTTTTTTTGTCCGAAGGACTCCTTTGGAGCAACAATATGCGTTATACTATTGTAGCCAAAAACTTTGTTATTTCCGCCTGGCGGATCGCCTTGGGAGATTAGCAAAATTTTTACCATAAAGACTCGAAAACACTAAGAATTTAGAAGTTTTAAATAAAATATGTTAATTCCATTTATCTAAAAATAGATGCTCTTTAAACTATTAATTATTACAACTTTGTGCCTTGGTGACTTTGTGGTTGAAAA
>SDBT01001451.1_pt1 | contig 41769 bp, 23 predicted proteins | sample 2277101 | NCBI WGS metagenome assembly SDBT01 (sample SAMN10404973, study PRJNA504765) | marine sediment metagenome | isolation source: marine sediment core GS10_PC15, 103 cmbsf | place: Arctic Ocean: Southern Knipovich Ridge | collected 2010 | reverse complement strand
CAGTGCTCTAGTACTCAGACAAGTTAGTTTTTCATAGTACCGTTAGTCGCCGAAGAGACGGGTATTTCGTAGAACGAGGCTGCCAGCCCGTTTCCGAACAAGCCAGCGGCATGTTCTACGGAAAGCCGCCCAGAAATCGGGTCAAAATCCCTGAATCCGCTACTCCACGAATGTAGCCAGATATTGATTGTACCGAGTGAGATCGGAGGTATGAATGCAATGCCTATGAGTGAAAGAGTCGCCCGGTTGAGACAGCAAAGCCTGGACGCTGTGCCCACTATCTCCACTGAGCGAGCGGAACTGATGACCGAATTCTACCAGCAGGATATAGGACTGGTATCCGCACCTGTGCGCCGTGCTATGGCTTTTCGGTATTTGATGGAACATAAGACAATATGTATCAACGAAGGCGAACTGATCGTCGGCGAGAAAGGCCCTGCGCCCAAAGCGACACCCACTTACCCGGAACTGTGCTGTCACAGCCTCGATGATCTGGATATACTCAACTCGCGGGAGAAGATACCATTCGCTGTTAGCCCGCAAGCCCGGCAGGTTTATGAAGAGACGATCATCCCCTTCTGGCGCGGTAAATCCATGCGCGAGCTGCTCTTTCAGGAAATGACGGACGAGTGGAAAGCCGCGTATGAGGCTGGTATTTTCACCGAGTTTATGGAGCAGCGCGCCCCCGGCCATACCGTTCTGGATGATAAAATTTACAAAAAGGGATTTCTCGATTTCAAGCGGGATATTCAGCAGAGCTTGCAGAATCTGGATTACCTGAACGACCCGCAGGCTTACTCAAAGCAAGAGGAACTCAAGGCAATGCTCATCTGCGTTGACGCTTTGATCCGCTTTGCCCAACGCCATGCAGAAAAGGCTCAGGAATTAGCGCAGCAGGAAAGCGATCCGCAGAGAAAAAATGAACTGGAGCGCATAGCTCAAGTCTGCTCTCATGTGCCAGCCCACGCTCCCCGTAATTTCCGGGAGGCACTCCAGTGCTACTGGTTCGTCCATCTGGGCGTGACCACGGAACTGAATACGTGGGATGCCTTTAATCCCGGTCACCTGGATCAGCATTTGCTTTCGTTCTACAGGGATGGTTTGGAAAAGGAACTCACCCGCGAGAAGGCCGAAGAGCTGTTGCAGTGTTTCTGGATCAAATTCAACAATCAGCCTGCCCCGCCAAAAGTGGGCGTCACGGCAGCGGAGAGCGGAACTTATACTGATTTTGCTTTGATTAACACCGGCGGTGTGAAGGAGGACGGCTCGGACGCGGTCAACGAGGTCACCTATCTGATACTGGACGTGATCCAGGAGATGCGGCTGCTTCAGCCCAGCTCCTGCGTTCAGCTTAGTAAGAAAAGCCCGGACAAGTTCATCAAGCGGGCTGCTAAGATCATTCGCACCGGCTTTGGTCAGCCTTCTATCTTCAACACCGATGTTATCGTTCAGGAACTGGTAAGGCAGGGAAAATCAATAAAAGATGCGCGGAATGGTGGCTCCAGCGGTTGTGTGGAAGTCGGCGCGTTCGGAAAGGAGAATTACAATCTCACCGGGTATTTCAATATGCCAAAGGTGTTTGAGATCACCCTGAACAACGGAGTTGATCCGAAAACAGGGCAGAAGATCGGGCTGGAAACCGGCGATCCTGTCGAATTTGAGACCTTTGAGGAATTATTTTCGGCTTACGAGAAGCAGTTGAGGCACTTCGTGGACATCAAAGTGCGGGGGAATAACGTCATTGAGCGGCTTTACGCTAATTATATTCCTGCGCCGTTCCTGTCCATGCTGATCAGCGATTGCATCGCCACAGGCAGGGACTACCACGACGGCGGAGCGCGCTATAATACCACGTATATCATGGGCGTGGGTCTGGGTACGCTCACCGATGCCATGACCGCGGTGAAATACCACATCTTTGACCAGAGAAATCTATCTATGGATGCACTGCTGGCCGCACTCAAGGACGACTTCGCAGGTTACGAGCAGGCGCGCCAGATGTTGCTAAATAAGACGCCCAGATATGGCAATGACGACGATTACGCGGATGACGTGATGGTGACCCTTTTCGAGGCATATTTTGATGTCATCGACGGTCGCAAGAATACCAAAGGCGGAACCTATCACATCAATCTGCTGCCAACCACCGTTCACGTCTATTTCGGATCGGTGATCGGCGCAACGTCCGATGGCCGGAAGGCATGGACTCCGCTCTCCGAGGGCGTTTCGCCGGTGCAGGGAGCGGATCGGCATGGCCCGACGGCGGTCATCAAGTCAGTCGCCAAAATGGATCACGCCCGAACCGGCGGCACCCTTTTAAACCAGAAATTCACGCCTGATTTGCTCAAAGACGATGAAGGCTTGAGCAAACTGGCGCACCTGGTGAGGACTTATTTTAAGCTGGATGGTCACCACATCCAATTCAACGTAATGGATGCCGCTACGCTTAACGCCGCGCAGAAAAATCCTGAGCAATATCGCCAGCTTATCGTGCGCGTGGCGGGCTACAGCGATTATTTCTGCGATCTCGGCAAAGCGTTGCAGGATGAGATAATTACCCGGACAGAGCATCAATCTTTTTGAGGAGGTGCGGATATGGTGAAAAAGATACCAGCTTTGGTCATTGTCGTATATTTTTTGCTCATGACCGTTATGGGATGCGGAGGCAAGCAGGCCTCCACGTTCGTTGCGGAAAATATGGAAACTGAGTGTCTGAAAGGGCCTCTAACGCGCAACCGCTACTTTGCTGGTCATCTGCTAACAGCAGAGGATTTAGAGAATGAGCAATCTTATTTCGTCGAGAAGAATCGACAACACAATCGCCTCCTGCATGGAGTGGGAGTTGTGTGCGGCTTAGAGGTCAAGGCTGCCCCGGAAAGAAGCGGGAGCGTCGTGGTCAGTCCGGGGATTGCATTAGATTGTGAAGGGCGGGATGTGTTGGTACCCAAAAGCCAGATAATCTCTCTCGATGGCTACTCCGGCGATGTCTATCTGGCCATACGCTACAAAGAGACACTGACTAGTCCATCCCCGACGCTGGGGCAGGCTCAGGGAATCGCATATAGCAAGGTTCGCGAGAGCTTTAAGTTTGAAGCACTGATGGCTCTGCCCGAAGGTTATGTCTCAACCTATGACCTCCTTAAGAAGTCAGATAAGAAGAACAAGCTACAGCGTATATTTCAGAACCATTTGAACTGCTGTAATAACGCAGAGGACATGCCAATAGTCCTGGCTAAGATTAACATCGGAAGATCGGGTCGGTTTGAGGACAAGAATATCGACAATATTCGCTTTCGGAAGCTGATTCTCAATTCATCGGATATAGCGCTTTCTCTGGCAGACGACTAAGTGGTCTAATCGGTAAGTTCGTATCGCCAAAACACCCGTAGGGGCACGCGGCGCGTGCCCAGGGCACAAGCATTGTGCCCCTACTTAGGAGATGTAATATGTCTAAAGAAAAACTCGCAATTGATGGCGGAACGCCTGTTATAACTGAAGGTATCCCCGGAGGAATGCACGGTCCCAGCGTCATTGACCAACGGGAAATTGATGCCGTAACCGCTGTGCTCAAAAGCCAGAAGCTATTCCGGCACGTTGAGAATTCCAACGTGGCTGCGTTCGAGAAAGAGGCTGCCGAATTCTTCGGCGTGAAGCACACGCTCATGGTGAACACAGGAACCAGCGCGCTTATTTGTGCCCTCACAGGTACAGGTATCGGGCCGGGAGACGAAGTGATCGTGCCTGCCTATACCTATATTTCTACTGCCGCGTCAGTGGTTGGTGTGGGTGCGGTTCCCGTGATGGCTGAGATCGACGAATCGCTGGGGCTTGATCCGCAGGATGTTGAGAAGAAGATCACTCCCTACACCAAAGCCATTATACCCGTCTATATGCGGGGCATCCCTGCGCGTATTGACGCGCTTATGGACGTTGCTAAAAGGCATAATCTGAAAGTGGTGGAGGATTGCTGCCAGTGTATAGGTGGCCGCTACAAAGGGAAATATGTGGGAACCATCGGAAATGCCGGAGCGTTGAGCCTGAATTACTACAAGATAATCACCGCAGGGGAGGGCGGACTTATCTACACGAATGAGTATGATATCTACGAGAAATCATGCTACGCAAGCGATCCAGCCACGCCGATGTGGACTAGCGATGTTGATTGGCAAACACCTCCATTTTCTCGCCAGTGCTACCGCCCCAGTGAGGTTTTAGGCGCTATCGCCCGGGTGCAGCTCACCAAGCTAGGTGACATTCTGGGTCACACGCGCAAGCTCAAAAAGATATTCCTGTCAGAACTCGCGGAACCGAAGGGCTATCAGCATCAATACGTGGACGACCCAGAGGGCGACTGCGGGATCAGCGCATCAATTATCGTGCGCGATCAGGAACTGGCGCATAGATATGCAGCAGCTTTAAGTGCTGAAGGTCTCCAGGCGGGAACATCCTACAATGATGGCTTCCCTGACCGCCATATCTACAGCTATTGGGATTCGATCTTAGATAAGAATTCGCACCATCCGTCAGGCTACCCGTGGAAAGATCCTGCTTACAAGGGAAATGTAGAATACTCTCGCGATATGTGCCCGCGCACACTCTCTCTTCTGAGCCGCGCACTACGCTTCGGATTCAACGTAAACACGCGCGAGGAACATGCCCGGCTTATGGCTGCGGCTATCAATAAGGTTGATGCGGCGCTTGCGTGAACTTGGGAGAATTAATCGGGTAACGCTTGTCATTCCAGCCTTCGCTGGAATGACAATCTGAGCGTGTCCCACTTATGAATGGAGACGCTCGCATGAGAGAAGGTGAATAGCTACATTCAATGTTCATCCAGCTTGTTCCGATGTAGCGCTGTAAACGCTTTTTTCACAAGCTGGCAGCATGTGGTACTCAACTCAATCGAAATGCCTTCAAACCCTCTTTTAATAAATTCAGAAGAGCCGCTGGGAATGCTTCGGCTGCTACTTTCCAGAAGAACAGCGGATACGTCTTTCGCAACTGATTGAATCTGACGTAATCAATATTATTCTGGTACGCTTTATACATATCATCCATAATGCTTTTAAGCTGCTCTGACGTCAAGTGCCTGGTCCTGATATTCGCAGCCCCGTTGTGGTAAGTTGAGAAATCGTCGGGGTTTGTTATCAATCCCTCAGCCATAAGCTCCGCACGGATCTCAGTCTTGACCTGCGGTATCAGAATGCCGAAGCCGGGAACGTCGACCTTCAGATTCCATGCAGTATGAAAGGCCTGCCAGAGTGATTCTTCATCATCGTCCGGACTGCCAATGATGAAGCCGCCCAGAGTGATCATGCCATTATCTCTCAGGTATCTCATGGCTTTTCGTGCAAGTTCTGGTGACGAAGTTTCCTTCCCCAAAAAGTCCAGATTCTTCTTTGACGCGCTCTCTATGCCAATAAAGACCATTTTAACTCCTGCGTCGGCCATCTTCTGGACAAGTTTCCCGCTGTGGGCGATGCCTTTGACACTGGCCTGAATGAAGTAGTGGAGCGAATTTAGCTTTGCCGCTATTATCTCATCACACAGCATCTCCAATCTTCGCAAATCCAGCGTGATGTTGTCATCGGTGACCATGATCCACGAAGCGCCGTGTTCACGGGCATCCTTAATGTCCGCAATGACTCTGCTGATCTCATATTTCCTGTAGCTCCGCCCATACATCTGCCTGATAGAGCAGAATTTACAGCTAAACGTACACCCACGGGATGTCTCGATAGCCTCTGTAGGCATTCCAGCAGTATTAAACCCCTTCGTGATCAGCCTTGCGCCACGATTGGGCAGTCGGATGCTATCCAGCGACATGAGCGCCCTGGGGGGATTGTGATGGAAAACGCCGCCAGTTTTGTAGGAAAGCCCCAGTATCTTATCATACGCTGTCCCGCTATTTATAGCGGTGGCCAGTTCGCTGAAAGTCGCCTCGCCTTCGCCGCGCACGATGAAGTCTATAAACTGAGAGTCAGGGGATTCGGATATTTCCTCATACATGGCCGACGGATGGTATCCGCCTATAACCACGAGAATATTTTTATTGTATGCCTTTACCAGTTTTGCCAGCCTGATGGCGCTGTGATGATGGAAGGACATACAGCTAAAACCTACCAGATCAGGGGATTGTTTTTTCAGCAGGCTGAGGACGCGATGCTCCAGTCTCCGCCTGACTACCAGCAGATCAGCCACTTTAACATCGCACACGGTAGGGTCAACGTTACCTGCGATGGAGACTGTTCCTAAATTTGGTATAAGGGCAACTTTGTCAAATGCCGGGGAGCTTTCTGGCATCGCGAATAGAAGGGCTTTTATCATTTTCCTGGGAGCGCAGGCATCTTGCCTGCATTATTATGGCTTAGTATCTTAGCTTCGCCCATTTCGTTATTTGAAATCGACGGACCCACGGAGTGGCGCGTACTTCATTCATGATTTTCCAGTAACATTCTTTGGCGAATCCCGTCGTTACTCCCTTTGGATAGGTGTATCGATAAATCGGTGAATTTCTACTTTCCCAAACAATGCTACGTTGGAACTCAGGCTTCAAGTATTCGTGTATCCCCCACCGGATGTTGTTGAGAAATTCCGCGATAGTGCTTCCGTGATAATTAAGAATGTCGTCGTGAAATCTTTCGTAGAAGTCATCCAATGCAATCAAGGCGTCATCTAACTTGATAGACACACCGCTTTCGCATAGGGCGTTTCTCAGTTTTTCTGCTACTCCGATCGCTCTCAGAAAATTGTGCTTGGAGATATCTCCACACATTTTCAGAAAATCTATTCGCGATAGTCTTAACGTTGTCTCCGTATCGATTGATGGCAGCCATGTCTGAACCTCGACTTCCCGCTCAAGCCAATCAATGAACTCATGGGTTGCTTCACTAAGTGAGTTTACTGAGCCATCAACATCGAAATTCGGACTCTTAGAAATTTTCTTTAGCGCGCTAAGATAGGATGTTTGTTTGATGAAGGCCCTCTTATCAGTATAGGACAAGAAGTCTACCAGAATGATGTTGAAGAACATTTGGTGAGTCATTGATCTAAACCGTATCTCTGAATCTGGATCGGGCCCATATAGATTAAGCACTTCGAAATTCACCATAGAGTTGATTAGTTCAATAACAGCTCTTAGGAGTATCACCTCTTCTTCAATGTCACTGAGTACCATAACCAGTATATCCATGCTAGTCCCATAGGGACGATTGAAATAACTAAAATAGAAAAGCAATACCTTTCAGAAAGGTCGCAAAAGATACCTGTGGTTACGCGAGATCTCTCCCCATTTGGTGGATAAGGCTGCTCAATTCTCCAGACAGCTTTTCGGCCATCCAAAGCATCTTCTTTCAATAGTTGATTTTGTCAATAACTATAGCACTTTCTGCTATCTTTGGCAAGTAGTTTTCCACATTGCTCAGAGGATATAGATTATACGAGTTTTTCAGTTACGGCTGAGACTTGCTGAGTAGAACATGCTGCCAGCTTGTTCCTGAACTCGATTACCATTTCTGGACGAGCAAGCTGCACGTTCTACGTCACCAACTGAAAAACGCGTATAGATTATCGCATTATGGACGTATGCCAGATCCCGACTGATGGATATTGAATAATTATACGAGTTTTTCAGTTACGTGTGGGATTTGCCGAGTAGAACGAGGCTGCCAGCCCGTTTCCGTGGAGAACATTGCCAGCCTATTCTACAGCAACGGGCTGGCAGCCTCGTTCTACTCATAACTGAAAAACTCGTATAATCAATTGGGTAATGTAGTCGATAGAGCGTCGAGTTGATATTGTAACGCTTTGATTACCACATCAGTGCCTTTCCCGATCAGCTCATCTCTGGATTCGACTGCTTCTGTCTCTAGTCGTGCATCGACAAAAAGCTTATGATGTGAGTTCAGGAGGAATGAAAACGCGTCCTCTCCATGGGAGTCAAGTATATAGCACTGAATAACGTGTATGGTTTTATTAACAACATACTCGGCCATCAGAGCATATCCTGAGTCCATGGGGTTTGCCTTCAAATTGTCTGAAAACAGCGACATGCTCCTTTCGAACAAAGCCCATTGACCGTTGATCCCTTCCAACCCTCCGAGGTCAACTTTCTGATCAGCAAGGTGGGCACTTGAGACGCCTCTGTTCTGAAAGAAACTGGCAATCGTATCCCTTGACGGCAGATGGTACGTAGTTCCGTTGTCATCCTTAACAACGCCTGGGAAAATTGCTATCCCCTTCTCCTTCAGGCTGTGGTAGAACCGTTTATACTTATCTGACTCAGTTACCGGACAATCTTCCATCATAGACGCCCAGAATCCCACATCGCCTTCAGAGTATGTCCCACTATCATCTGCCTTCTCCCCGTTTGGATCGGGTAACTGGGCCTCCTCCGTACATCCCGAAGCGCATAACGCAATGGAATTCGCTAGATATAGAAATCTCATTTTGGCTCCCCTCCCCCCAGATTTTGGGCACTGTCAAATTTCCCACCGCAGAGGCGCAGAGATCGCAGAGATAAAGAAGAGATAAAGGATTTTATCCCTTCCCCCCCTCTTTCCTCTGTGGATTTCTCCGCGTTCTCTGCGTCTCTGCGGTGAGTTTCATTTTTGCTTTTACAATGCCAGATTTTGTGACGATGTCAAAATTACGCGCCCATATTGCATTTCTTCACTCTCCTTTCCTCATAATGAAAACACCCCTCGACAGATCGAGGGGCGTTATGTTTAGTCTGGATTCCAGCCTTCGCTGGAATGACATTTCATCAACTGGCTAATTGCTTGGCTCCATTGCCATTTTTCATTCGCAGGGATACCAGCTTGGATACGCCCGCCTCCTCCATAGTGACTCCGTAGAGGACATCGGCGATCTCCATTGTGCGCTTGTTATGCGTTATGATTATAAACTGCGTATCTTTGGCAAACTCCTGCACCATGGCGGTGAACCGCCCTACGTTGGCGTCGTCCAGCGCCGCATCTACCTCGTCCAGCACACAGAATGGGCTTGGCCTGATCTCGAATAGAGCAAACAGGATGGCAATGGCCGTGAGTGACCTCTCACCTGAGGAAAGCATGGAGATAGCCTGTGGTTTCTTCCCCGGCGGACGAGCGATGATGTCCACGCCGGATTCCAATACATCACCATCGCCGGTCAGTATCAGTTCCGCGTGTCCGCCGCCGAAGAGCCGTTTGAAGAGTTCCTGGAAGCTGGTGTTTACAGACCCAAAAGTCTCCTTCAGACGCTCGCGGGATTCTCTGCTAATCTTCTGGATGATGTTGTAGAGCGACTCTTTGGCCTTCATCAAGTCGTCCTTCTGAGTGATCAGTAGATCGTAACGCTCCTGCTGCCTGTTGTATTCATCCACAGCCGTCAGGTTGACAGATCCCATCTTGTCCATCCTGATTCGCAGTTCCTCGATCCTGCCTATGAGTTCCTCTTCAGTAAGCTGGGACGTCTCGTCAGCGTCCTCCGTTTCCGTCTTTTGCTCCTGAATTTCCTCTGCGCGGACACTTATATGCTCTTGCAGTTCCTCTATGGACACCCCGTATCTTTCGCGCATCTTGGAGACCAGTGAATCTATATTCATCTGAAGCTGAGTTTTTGTCACTTCTAACTGATATTTCCCTTGACTGGACTGATCCACATCCCGCCGATGTTCTCTGATGGCGGCTTCCCCCTGCGCCACGTCCGTCTGAGCCTTTTGCCGCTGCGTCTCCAGTTTGGATACGTCACCTTCTATACGGGTTCTCTCGCGGAACAATTCCTCCAAACGCTTCGCCTGTTTGGATATTTCCTCAGACATCTTCTTTCCCGCCTCCACGTCGGAAGATGCGGATGTCTGATGAGAAGAGAGAGTTTGAGCTAATCGCTCCCTTGCCCGCTCCATAGATTTCAGTTTCTCCGCCAGTCCTCGCTCCTGCTGTTTCTTCGATGCCAGTTGTATTTTTATGTTTGTGCATTGCTGCGTCACTGCGTCGCGCTGTTGGGTTTTTGACCTCAGTTCCGCCTGTAAAGCGCCTATTTTCTTTTCGATCTCCGCGCTCTGCTTCTCAAGCTTCGCGGTATCCTCCGCAAAGCGATTCTTATTGTCTTCCAGCACCACAATATCTCTCTCCAGCGCATCGCATTCCGACTCTACTACGGAGATCTCTTTACCCAGACGCTCCAGTTGCTGCTTGTATTGCGACAAGTCTTTTTGAGCACTTGTATGGCTTATCTGTTTTCTCTGTAATTCGCTGGCAATCTTTTCCTTTTCGCTCCGGAGCGAGGATATTTCAGCGGCGACACCGTCGCGATCCTTAGTCAGTTTGGTTACCTGATCGCCCAGATCGGCCACCTCTTTTTTGAGATCACCGATCTCTCTGGATCGCCGCAGCAAGCCTGCGCCTTCCGAACCTGTCCCGCCGGTTATCGCTCCCGTATGTGACACAACCTGCCCATCCAGCGTGGCATATCTGGTATGATCATGCGCAGTTCTAACCAGTTTCACAGCCGCATCCAGGTCTTCCACTATCAGGGTATTTCCCAGTAGACATTCTACCACCGGGGAGTATCTGGCGTCAGAGCTTACAACCTGTGAAGCGACCGCCAGCGCACCATCAGTGGGTGGCGCAGGATCGCTGGCAGCAGCCCTCTCAGAGATAATATCCACAGGCAATAGCGTTGCCCTGCCGCTCTTGCGCTTCTTCAGATACTCCACAGCCGCCCTGGCATCTTCCATTGTTTCGGTTATAATGCCCTGCACACTGTTACCCAGGCTTGCCTCAATTGCAGGCTCGTAGCGCGGTTCCGTACTCACTATTTCGGCAATGACGCCGCATATACCACTGAGAGACATCCCGGAGGCTTGATCTTTTGCTCTACCCAGTATAGCTTTCACGCCTGCATTGTATCCCTCGTAAGCCTCCTGCAATTCCTGCAAAGATTGCAGCCGGGATGCTTTCGTGCCTCTTTCCCGCTCAGTTTCCCTGACATTTTTTTCCATAAGCGCGATTTTGGGCTGAAGCTGCTGGCTCGCAGAATCGACCTGTTTCTGCCTGGCTCTCAACTCGTTTATCTCATTCTCTCCAGCTTTAACCTTCTCTTGCAGTTTCGCCAATCCGGCTTCCAATTTTGATCGCTCAACATGAAAACGCTTGGAATCAGCGATCAGGCGCTCCTGTCTGGTCACCAGGTAATCCAATCTACTGTCAGCCGCGGACAGTTCGTTCTGAGCCTTCGCTTTTCTGTTAAGAATATCAATAGTTTTCGCTTTAAGCTCCTCGGCATCATCTTCGGCGCGCATGACAGATTCGGCCAATTCGTCGGCTCTTTCCTGCGCCATTTTCAATTCGTCTTCCTGGCTGGAGATACTCTCACTCAGCTTCCCTTTTTCGATTCTTATGCCTGAAAGCTGTTTGTCCGAGTCATGCAACTGCTCCTGCACTTTGGCTACTTCTCCGACGGCTCGCTGCTGTTGCTGTTGCAGGTTTGCTCGCCGCTCTTTGAAGACGGCGATGCTGCTTTCAGTCTCCTCGATCTCGCCCTGCGCTTTACGCTCCTGTATCCTGAGGTCAGTCAGCTTCTCCTCGGATTCCGTTATCTCCAGACGGTGCGCTTCCAGTTCCGCTTCCAGCTTTGTCATGGCTGCCGAGATGGAGCGCATTTTGTCATCCGAACCTGTTAGCTTATCCTGCGTGCTTTTGAACTCCATCATTAGAGAACGGTATTTACGAAGACTTAATTTGGTATCCAGACCCTTGAGTTCCGCGTGGTAACGCTGGTATCTTCTGGCTTTTGACGCCTGACGCTTTAGCGAACCTACCTGCCGTTTCAACTCGTATAGAATGTCATTGACTCGCAGCAAATTCTGTTCGGTAGCTTCCAGCTTTCGGAGAGACGTCCGCTTCCTGTGTCTGAACTTTGTTATCCCCGCCGCCTCCTCCAGGATAAGCCGGCGATCCTGAGGGCTGCTGTTGAGAATAAGGTCGATGTGTCCCTGCTCCATGAGAGAATACGAATTGATTCCCAGACCCGTGTCCATAAACAGTTCCTGGACGTCCTTCAGCAGGCACCGATTTCTGTTCATCTGATATTCGCTTTCGCCAGAGCGAAACAGTCGCCTGCCAACCTCAACCTCGCTGTATTCTGAGGATAGCGATCCATTGGGATTAGTTATAGTGAGAGCCACCTGTGCCATTCCTAACTGTCGACGGGCGGAGCCGCCGTTGAAAATGAGGTCTTCCATTTTCTCACAACGCAGTGACTTCGCGCTCTGCTCGCCCAAAGCCCACTTTATAGCGTCGCAGATATTGCTCTTGCCACATCCGTTGGGACCAACGATAGCCGTGGTACCCGGCTCAAAGACTATCTCTATCTTGTCGGCAAAGCTTTTGAACCCGGTTACTTCCAATTTGCGAAAGTTCAAGAACCTATCCTCCCTTTTATAGTGGTCAGCTATTAGCTTGACTTTGTCATTATTGAGCATATCAAACACAGGTTTTACATTGTGGGCTCAATCTATTTCTAAGCTTCTGGTCTTTTGGTTAATTTCCAGATTGAGAAGATTCCTCTAATTTTGCTTTTACTTCAATTATAAAGGATTTTACAGGATCCCAATCCGAGTCAATTTCCTCTGCTTTCCTGCCCCACTCAAGTGCCTCTGCATATTGCTGAAGATGAAAAAAACATAAACCTTTGTTTCGCCTTAGGCTTAGCACTGTCATTTGGTTTTTGGGATCTAATTGGATGGCCTTGCCATAGCATTTGATTGCTTTTTCATGTTGACACAACCGGCAGAGGGCCAAACCTTTGTTATTCATTATAGCGGCTTTCTCCTCACTAGATTGGGTATTGTTTAATGCCACGTCGAACCTCTCAATAGCTAACTGGAACTGCCCAAGATGAAAAAGAGCAAGCCCTTGATCGGCATCAGGAGTTAGAAACGAGACCATTTGGCCTGCCTGCAAATTACCTTGTGCGTGTACAAAGTGGTATATCCCGCCTGAAACGATATCCAAATATCTCTCGCGAAGACTTGCCATCCGCAATCTTATTTCCATAGACATACTTCTTATGCCAAGTCTATCATATTTATATGTCTCATATAAAAGTCTTACCACCAAGTCGGTTAAAAGGCGAGAATATCGTACTCCGTGAAACCTAGCTTGCTCTGGTTCAGAGAGCTTTTGCTGCTGCATATCTTTCCATGATTGATCGAAAAAGGCCATACTGCCATGCAAGCAGTACATCAGAGCGGCTGGCGAAAGCATCATTATCCGTAGCAAGTCATTCTTGTCTTTGTCTGTTATACTTAGCCTTAAACGGCCTACAACATAGTTCACCAATCTGTCATCAATCATTGCGCAGTAATACTCTGAGTTGACGAATTCATCCTTAACCTCAGTATCCAGAAGCTCTCGGGTCAATTGGGCAAAGGTTAGAATGTCTTTCCTTAAGTTATACGATTTTGCCTCTTCACTACCTTGGGTATCACATATATCCTCATTGTGAAGACGCCCTAACTCCAATTCTACGTCAGCTATCGATTCGTTCAGATCTTGGGCAATATGTTCTTTTGCCTTAGCATTACCATCTGACAAGCAAAGAACAACCTTTCTACGTGCTTGCAGGTTGATCATCTCTTTGCCTTTAAGCTCATCATCAAGTTTGCCGATTTCTTCATAGATTCTTCGGACGGCCATATCTCCCTTAACATCCAAAATCGTATAATGAGTCTCCTCATCTCCTGCTGAGAAAAGAATAACCCAATGAAGCCCTGAAGGAGATTTCGCTAGGTAGCATTTAGTAATCGTATAGGGAAGAGACTTAGCCACAAATTGGCGTATAGTTTCTTCACTGCAAGTCTGTCTCAATGCCTTGAGAACATCGAGTATGTCCTGATGACCGAATATCCTGAAGCGCTTCTTTGTTCCTTCATGCATGCCTTCATAGTATCTGGAAGCAGGAGTTGTGAACCCGGATAGAGAAAAGAATATACCTAACAAAGGCAAATCTCCTTCTCTGTTTTCATACTCTATTGTGTATTTGGAGTGGAAGTCCTTTAACTTCGGTTTACCTATGGGACTACTCTCTGCTTTGCATTCCACTAGTATCTCTTGACCGGAAAATCTATGCCGTCCGGTGATGTCAAACTCACCCGTAGAGGTTATTTGTCTAAATTCCAGATCGGTATATCCTTGGCTATCTAAGACATCACCCATAAGCTCTTCGAATAGCTTTCCTTTTTCGTAACTAGTATTAGATAGAATCTTGACAATCATAGGTTAGCTTCCCTGATAAACAGATAAAGATTAGACAAATCGTTTGAATCATAATCTCAACTTTTTACCGAATAACCCACTTCCATCAAACACAGCCCTTTAGCAGGCAAGCTTGGGCCGGCAGCCGATCTGTTTTTTGCCTCCAGAATATCCCTCATCTTCTCCGGTGGCATTTTACCTTTCCCAATTTCCAGCAACGTGCCAGCAATAGCTCGCACCATACATCTCAGAAACGCTTTCGCCTCTATCTGAAACTGGATCAGCTTATATTGCTGTAGAGGCATACTCAAAAACATATCTGTGTATGCGCTCTCCACTTCCATCACGCTGGCATTGTTCACTGTTCGCACAAAGCTCTTCACCGGATCGCCGGCTGATGCGAAGGATGAGAAGTCATGTTTTCCCAGCAGCAGCTTACACGCATGAACCATGCTATCAACATCAATGGAATCGCGCACCCAATACGTATAGTTGCGCAAAAATGCCGATGGCGTTGTCTCGTTCAGGATGCTGTATCTGTAAGTTTTTCTGATGGCTCTGTAGCGTGCATGGAAATCGTCATCGACTTCCTGAACATGCCTGATCACAATATCCCACGGCAAGGCTCTATTGAGAGCCGCTTTGAACTGCTCCGGCGTCATTCTCGATTCAGTTTTAAAGTTCGCCACCTGACCCAGAGCGTGGACTCCGGCATCTGTCCTGCCGGCGCCGCTTACTGCCGTATCAGCCTTTGTGATAATAGACAGTTTGGACTCAAGCACTCCCTGAATCGTCTCTAGCCTCGGCTGAAACTGCCATCCGTGGTAGTTTGTGCCATCATATTCGATTATCAGCTTTATGTTACGCATTCTGAATGCTGGATACTCAATGCTGGATGCGGAGTATCAGGCGTTAAGCCGCTGTAGTTATAACGGGCTTTATCTTTTCCGCCCATCCCACGCCGGGAATAGGTTCGCCTGCCTCGATGAGATCTCTCACATACAATTCGACTGCTTCCCTGATATACTGAAGCGCTTCTTCTCGTGTATGCCCCCAGGTGTGGCAGCCTTTTAGCACAGGACAGTAGGCGTGGAATCTATCGCCATCCTCCTCAACAACCACCTCAAATATGTGATCTATATTATCCTCTTTTTCTTCCTGGGCTTCCAGTTTGACTATCTGTCCGCGCAGTTCACTGGCAAACTGACCCACAGGGATAAACCATGCCAGTTGTCCCTGCGCCATCACAGTATCCAGAGCCGTATTAGTGTCCCTTGTCAGGATAAATATTGTGCTGCCATCCGTCAGAAACACCAGCCCCGCCAGCGGGCTATCCAGTTCAGGAAAATGAGTTCTCAGATAGTCCGTGCTTCTTCTTATCTTTTGCAAAGATATTCCGCTATCTCTGAGTCGCTTCGCCGTCCTCAGACATACCATATCTACAAAAGAATACATCCTGGCAGTGCCGGTTCCCCTTGCTTTAGCAACAGATGGCTGTATAAAGCCACTGGAGTCCCAATAATCCAGTTGCCTGTAAGAAACGCCAATAACCCTACAAACTTCCTTTGAAGTGTAACCAATCCTCATGGTTAGCTCTCTCCTTTTCCATTATAATTACATATATGTAATTATAATACGAAAGCGTGCTAAAAGCAAGCAAAAAAACGGGTAATACCTGTTTCAGTTAGAAACGATACCCATTAGCGTTGTAGTGGCGCACCTATGTGTGCGCCCGGTATCGGGGTTTTGGCGCACTGATACTGTTGGCGAATTCGGAATTGCTATTCGGTCGGGGTTGGAAAACCCCGACTATCGGTTGGTGGGGATTTTATTATTACCGATAGACGGGACTTTCCAGTCCTGTTAGATGAATTCGCCAACAGTATCAGGAATGTCCAGTCTATCGTCTATAGGCGGGACATTCCTGTCCCGCTTCGATTTGAGTTTATGTCGTATTTAAACTCAGAAATGGTATTACGTTTTTCGGATAGCTTGACAATGTTAAATTAGGAGCAAACCAGCCCGTAGCCCAACTTTCTAAGTTGGCAATTTAACGATTAGTCGTCAAGAACCAAGATAGAATCTTGGGCTACAGATAATTTAACATTGTCAAGATAGGCTTAAACGACAAAGTAGATCAGGCGTTGGCATCAACTATAACGGGTATACCTCTTAGCAGATTTACGCAGACGGATACGTAAGTTACAATCAATCCCAGTTGCAGCAAGTAAGGGTGCATGGTAGCCAGAATCAACAGAACAAAGGCCAGTATTTTGACGCAAGCGACTGTCCGCATGAAATCTGAACCCACGATGAATTCAGTCAATCTGGACTTCATCATAGAGCTTTTGCCAAAGGGAGTTTTACCCTTTGATAACGCATAGCATCTTGTAGAGTCCGTTAAAATGCCGCGGACGAGAATCACTATTGGCACCCATACTGGTATCAGTTTCAGATGGGCGAAAACTATCCAGAATGCCAACTCAACAATTCTGTCTCCCGCTATATCATATATGCTGCCAAACCCCGTTCCCTGATTCAATGTTCGAGCCAGGTGCCCGTCTAACTTGTCCATCAATAGCATAATGACAATTAACACTATGGTTATCACCTTCAGGACGTTCAGATCCAGATACAGAAAATAGAGACCCGGGAACAGCATTAGAATCCTTATGGTGGTAATGGCGTTGGGTACGTTACTCCAGAGAAATGTTCTGCCATGCTTTTCTGCTTTGTTTTCTACAATGCTGGATTCCATTTTTACTTCCTCCTTTTATTGGTCAGGTAATGTCAGATGCTCTGCATGGAAGATGAAACAACCACTATTGAGCAAGGAGTATGCCAGGATTGTCAATCGCCGAAAAGTAGCGAAAACAGTAGCTTTTCTTGCCAGGATGGCAGTCTCCATGCAGATTATACACACGCAAAATCTGCGTAAAGCGCAAAATTTGCGTAAAGAAATCTGAAAATGCTTGACTTCCCGGATGTGTCCAGCTATAATCTATCAAGGAGATTTTTGTCAAATTGCTATAGACCTGATTCCTTTACTATATGTGCTGGCAGCTACACAAAAACATCGAAAATCTCACCGACTTCTGGCTTTAGTTTCCATGGGAGGGAACCAATGGGCAGCCTAAAAATCCTGATAGTTGACGACCGGGAAGATTTCCGGGATATTCTAAGCGATAGGCTCCTGATGCATGGGTATGAAACCCTGACTGCCTCTGATGGGACGGAAGCGCTGGAAAAAGTCAAAGAGGTATCGCCTGAACTTGTGCTTCTGGATATCGAGCTTCCGGATTTAAATGGCCTGGAAGTCCTGAGCAGGATAAAGCGCGAGTATCCGGAGACGCTTGTCATTATGATAACCGCGTATGGGACAATCCAACGCGCAGTTGAGGCGATGAAGCAGGGCGCATACGATTTCATCCAGAAGTCGGACGATCTGGACATCATCAGGATAAAAGTTGATAAGGCGCTTGAGCGACAATTGCTCGTAAGGGAAAACGAATACCTGCGTCTGGAACTGGAAGGTGAATACAACGAGATTATAGGAAAAAGCCAGAAAATGATGGATGTCCTGAGGACAATAGAAAAGATCGCGTCCTCGGATGTAACCGTTCTCATCACCGGTGAGAGCGGAACTGGTAAAGAGCTTGTCGCCCACGCACTGCACGAGAATAGCACACGCTCTTCACAACCGTTCATCGTTGCGAACTGTACGGCTATTCAACCGACACTGGTTGAAAGCGAGATATTCGGACATGAGAGAGGAGCGTTTACAGGAGCAATAGCCAGAAAACCTGGCAAGATGGAACTGGCGGACGGGGGAACGCTGTTTCTGGATGAAATTGGAGATATGGCCTACGATCTTCAGGCAAAGCTCTTGAGGGCAATTCAGGAGAAGGAATTTGAGCGAGTTGGTGGAAGCGGCCCCATCAAAGCGGATGTCCGATTCGTCGCCGCCACAAATCGGGATCTGGAAAAGGCAATGCGGGATGGGAAGTTCCGAGAGGACCTGTTCTATCGGCTGAACGTTGTGAATATACAACTTCCTTCGCTGCGCGAGATCAGGGAGGACATCCCCCTTCTGGCGGAATATTTTCTGAAGAAACATTCCGCTGATTTGGGCAAGGTGGGCGTTCAGATAACGGATGAGGCAATGGAACTCCTGACGAACTACCGTTGGCCCGGGAATACCCGACAACTCCAGAATTGCATCAAAAGCACAATTCTACTTGCTGGCTCAGACCTCATTCGTCCAGAGCATCTGCCGCCGGAGGTAAGGGCAGGCGGACTCCCTGAATCCATTCAGGCAGGAATTCCCATCAAACCGGGAACCGCGCTGGAAGATATGGAGAGAGCGCTCATCCTGAATACGGTTGCGTATGCCAATACCCAAAGGGAATCCGCAGACCTGCTGGGCATAAGCTTGCGGGCACTGCAATACAAGCTGAAACAGTATAAGGACGAAAGCCCATCCTGACATGCACATCTTCTCATTCTCATTTCCCTCTTACCTCGCTTAATCCGCACTTGCTCCGCCCGATTTCTTTCTTGTTAATGGACTCCGACCGTGCTATAATTGTTGTTGTATCCTGGAAGAAAACAGCAAGCATATAATACTTGCTTCGGTTAGAAAACCCATTAACGTTGTAGTGGCGCACCTGTGTGTGCGCCCGGTATCAGGGTTTTGGCGCATACGGACAGACACATAGGTCTGTCACTACAGTCTCATTTCTAACCGAAACAGGTATAACAAATTAACAGGGGAGGGCATAATAATGAAGGTTGGAAGTACAGCATACTCTTATCGAAAATATCTCACATCTGGTGACATGACTCTGGAGGGCTTTCTGGACAAAGCAGTGGAGATAGGTCTGGACTGCGTTGATCTTACGTCGTATTATTTCGCATCGACTGACGATGATTATCTCCACCACATAAAGAAATACGCATACATGAATGGTCTGGACATTACTGGAACGGCTGTTGGTAACAGATTCACGCATCCGGAGCCGGAAAAGAGAGCTGAGGTAGTCCAGATGGTTAAGCAATGGGTAGACATTTCGGTCAAGCTTGGTGCGCCCTGTATCAGAGTATTTGCTGGTGGCGTACCTGAGGGACACACCTTTGAGGAAGGCCTCAAGTGGACTGCCGAATGCCTGGAGGAATGTCTGGAATATTCAAAGCCCAGAGGTGTGATCATAGGTTTGGAAAACCACGGTGGCATTACATCCACTTCCGAGCAGGTCATATCCATTCTCAAGGCGGTAGGTGGAAATTATCTGGAGGAGAAGTGGCTAGGAACGCTTCTTGACCTGGGAAATTACCGCGGTGACCCGTATGCCCACATAGAGATGGCCGCACCTTACGCTGTAGCCACTCACACCAAGACGGATGTATCTGTGGAGGGCGTTGGCAGGCAGGATGCCGACTTCGAGAAGATAACCAGAATTCTGCACAAGGCGGGATATAAGGGCTGTTTATCCATCGAGTATGAAGGTAAGGAAGATCCGATGACAGCCATGCCAAAATTTGTAAAATATCTGAAGATCTGCGCAAGCAAGCTCTAATTCTGTAACACGGGACTAATGAAATCTGATAAAATAATCGGGTAACATTCTTGTCATTCTGAGTCCTTCGCTTCGCTCAGACCTTGTGTCTGTAAGGATATCAATATGAATAAAACTGCAAGGGGCATCCTGGCTCTCATTTTAGTCGCTGCAATGATCACCTGCTTTACATGCTGTAGCGACAAAAAAACGATTTCGACGTCGGACATGATAAAGATCCCGGCGGGGCCTTTTCTTATGGGGAGCAGTGATGAGGAGATCACGAAAGTTGTCCGGGATCTGGGCGGCGGGGAGCTTGGCCCTGACGTGCAATGGTTCGCGGCCGAGAGGCCACAGCACGAGGTATTCGCGGAAGAATTCTATATTGACAAGTATGAGGTCACCAGCGCGCAGTATAAAGAGTTCGTTGACGCCACAGGACGCGCAATCCCCAGACATTGGGAAAATGACACCTATCCTGAGGGAATGGCGGATCATCCTATTGTATACGTAAGCTGGGAGGACGCCGATGCCTACTGCAAATGGGTTGGCAAACGGCTCCCCACAGAGATCGAATGGGAGAAAGCCGCCAGAGGAACAGACGCCTCTATATGGCCCTGGGGGAACACTTTCGACATAACAAAATGCAACGTAGAATCGTGGGAAGGATCAGGCTCTACCCCGGTAGGAAGCTACCCGGAGGGTATCAGCCCCTATGGTGTATATGATATGGCAGGAAATGTCTGGGAATGGACTGATAGCTGGTATAAGGCCTATCCCGGCTCAACTCACACCAGCACTCAGTATGGGGAAAAACTTCGAGTTCTACGCGGCGGTTCATGGTATCATTATGACAGTCTGGGTCCTATCGGCGCGCGGTGCGCATCCCGCGACAGGCAGGTTCCCCAGTCCATTAATTATATAATCGGGTTCAGGTGTGCCATTAGCGCGGACAAAATCCCCAAATGACGCCAAAATTGTCCATCTGAGAGGGGAAAATGTCCGCGAAAGGGGAAGAGCATCCGCGATAGAGGCTTATGAAACAATACATCGGGCGCGTTTGCGCATCATCCGTCATTTTTTTTGCAGCAATTATCTGCTCCTTGCAGCTCTTCTCAGTATCCGGTTGCGGCAGAAGGAGCGCTATCAAGCTTCCGCTGGATTACTATCCGCTGGCGGAGCGTCTAACACCCATTGGCTCCAATCCCTCCGCTGGTGGAGATAAGATCGCCTTCGCTGCGTATGTGGATGATAACTACGAGATCTACAAAATGGATATGGATGGCGATAATGTAACTCGCCTGACATATAATGATACCAACGATTACAGCCCTGATCTATCCGCCCATGGGCGGCAGATTGTGTATGTATCGTTCCTTCGCTACGGTCAGGGTAGCGACGAGATATTCGTAATGGATATTGATGGGCGGAATCAGAACAGGATTACAGAGAACAGCATACCCGATGGCGGTCCCACTTTTTCCCCTGATGGCAAGTGGATCGCCTTTGAAGCTGCCAGCGAAAAAGGCAATAGTCAGGTGTTCATAATGGCTGCCGATGGCGGCGGCAAAAGACAACTGACGCACGATGATAATGACAACTCCTGTGTCACTTTCTCACCAGATGGGAAGCAAATCGCCTTCGCGTCATACGCGTACTCCACCGGAAAAGTTAGAAGCGACATCTATCTCATGGATCTGGATAGCGGAGACAAAAAACAGCTTACCAATAACGGATTTATGAACGCTAATCCATCATTTTCACCGGATGGAAGGCTTATAGTTTTTGACTCCAATAGAGATGGAAACAGCGAGATATATATAATGGAGCCTGATGGCACAGATCAAACGCGCCTGACCAGCAATACTTTTATGGACACAGATCCGACGTTCCTACCGGATGGACACAGGATTCTCTTCAGCGCCTACAGGAGCACTACCGATCAGTTGGGGCTTTTCATCATGGATCTACTGGAACAGGAGTAACTTGTCTTTGCCACGTTAGATCGCGATCCAGAAAAATCCCCCAACCCGCCAGAAGGTTTCCGCCCTGTGGGAACTCATGATATTAGCCCGGTGATTTATCCGCGAATATCCGCCCAATCCGTGTCATCCGTGTTCTATTCCGAAGAGGTACACTGTATTTATCCTCAATTGGAATAGCGGCATTTCTATAGTACCTGTGTTCATAGAGAGGTGACTAGCTATGGAGCAGAGCAAGGTTCTCATTCATTCCGTTGATAGCAGCTATATTAGAGAATGGTCTATACTAGGTCCGTTCTTCCCTGCTGATCTGGGCACTGATTTCCTTACTGATGTGGGCAGTGAGGTAAACATCGAACCGAAAGAAGGGGATACTGTCGCAGCAGCGGATGGAAGAATGCTGACCTGGGAACGCTATGAATCCAAGAGGGATGTCATAGATTTTGTGGACGCCATTGGTGACATGGAAGATGCTACAGCCTATGCGTCCTGCATCCTGCAAAGCGGAACCGATTGCGACGCGCAGATTGAGCTTCAGACCTGCTATGGCATTACAATATGGATAAACGGGAGACAGGTGCATCACAGGCCTGGCATTCATGAAATGTCCTTCCGTAGAGATATATTCGAGGTGAAGCTGAAAGCAGGCGTCAATCTTTGTCTGGTCAAGGTAGCCCGAACATCTGGAAACTGGTATTTCGGGATGAAGATGACCATGCTGCACCCTGACCGGGCTGTGCTCTGGGGTACAATCAGCGACGAAAATGGCGTTCCCAATTCCAATGCCGAAATTCGCCTGGAACAGGGCGGGGAAGAAGTAGCATGGACGCAAACTAACCCCCGTAATCCTACTATATCTTTCCTGTACCCTGACGAAGAAGAAAGCGCGCAGAAGCCAGTCTACGTTCCGGGAAGGTATCGCTTGAACGTGTATCCTGTGCATGGGCAGTATGACCTCTCCGCCACAAGTGGCGACCTGGGTTTCTGGCAGTTGGGCATCACATTACACGAGGGAGAACGCCGGGAACTGAACATCACTCCGGAGGAGGCCGTCAGCATCCAGGGGAGGCTTTTGATGCTTGATGACAGGACGCCGCATATTTCCATCCCTGTGGAAGCAGTTATGGTCAGTGAAGATAACGCGGTAGGTCAGAAGGTTAGGACAGATTTTGGCTGGTTAGACGGAACATACCGTTTCACTAACCTGAAGCCCGGGCATTATCAAGTGAGATGTCAGACTCCCGGCGGGTATGTATATTATGGAGCGGAGAAGGCCGGAAAACTGGAAAACGAAACTGGCGAACCCATAAGCCTGCAAGTTGAGGCTGGTAAGACTCTCAGGGATATTGATTTCCACCTCCCTGACTTCAAGAAGGGAACGTGGAGGAATTATACTTCTCTTGAGGGATTAGCGGATGACCATGTATTTGCCATATATGAAGATCCGGATGGTGTGATGTGGTTTGGGACACAGGGCGGTGTCTCGCGCTATGATGGAAAAGAATTCGCCAACTTCACCGTCAGGGATGGTTTAGCTCACAACACGGTTTTCGCCATCGGTCATTATCGCGATGGGATGATCTGGTTTGGGACATCGGGAGGTATCTCCCGCTACGATGGCTATAGGTTTCTGGAACCTATCGCTCCAGAGAGTGGACTTGAATATAACCGGGTTCTCGCCGTTTATTACGATCCCGACGGTGTGTTATGGTTTGGGGTAATAGCCGGGGGTATCTATCGCTACGATGGTGAGGAATTCGTCAATTTCACTACAAAAGATGGTTTAGCGGGCAATTCTGTCTGGTCTATAGGCCGTGACTTGAGCGGCGCGATGTGGTTTGGCACTTATGGTCTTGGCGCTTCCCGCTATGACGGGGAGGAGTTTATCAATTTAAATGAGAAAGATGGGTTGGCGCCTAATAATTTCTATTCCATCTATCGTGATCCGGATGGTGTGATGTGGTTTGGTGTATACGGCATCCTCTACCGCTACGACGGGAAGAAATTTGTCAGCTTCGGGCTGAAAGATGGGCTGATGGGGCACGATAGATGGGGTGGCGGAATTAAATCCATATATAGAGATTCTGATGGAGTAATGTGGCTCGGCCTTGAGTTTGGTGGATTTTCCCGGTATGATGGGCAGATGTTCGCTAATTTCGGCAGATTGGAGGGATGGAATAAGGGTATCTGGGCTATTCACCAAAGCCGTGATGGAAGCATGTGGTTTGGAACTAATGGAGGCGGTGTATGGCGATACAATGCGGATGAATTCGTCACCTTTACCGTGCGGGACGGATTACCACATGACAATGTCTGCGCCATCCATCGTGATCCGGATGGCATTATGTGGATCGGGACAGAAGGCGGTCTTTCACGGTACGATGGAAAAACCTTTGACAATTTCCCTACAGGTATCGAAGATTGGACAGGTACACAGGTGGGGCACATCAGCGTTATCTGTCGCGAATCAAAGGGCGCCATCTGGTTTGGTGTCGCATTCGGCGGTCTTTCAAGATACAATGGTAAAACGTTCGCCTATTTCAGAAGCGAATTGCCGAGTAATTCCATCAATGCCATACATTGTGACCGCAATGGAGTTATATGGATCGGGACAGGATGGTTAGGCAAAGCCGGTGGCGCTACGCGCTATGATGGCAAAGATTTCGTCAATTTCACTGCAAGAGACGGGCTGGAGTGCTATTTAGTGCTCGCCATCCGTGACGACCTTGACGGTGATATATGGTTCGGGACAGATTCGGGTCTTTTCCGATATGATGGCAGAAGTTTTTGCAGATTCACCACAAAGGATGGATTGCCGGATGATCTGGTTAATGCTATTCATCTTGACTCTGATGGTGTGATGTGGTTTGGGACAGGCAGCGGCATCTCACGATATGATGGCAGCGAGTTCATCAACTTTACCACTGAGGATGGACTGGCGCATGATTGCATTATTACCATCTGCCGTGCGTCGGATGGGATGCTATGGTTCGGGACAGAGGGCGGCGGCGTTCTGATGTATGATGGTACTGCATGGTCGTCACTGGATATGCGTGACGGGCTGGCAGGAAACATAGTTGGCGCCATCGAAGGTGATCCGGATGGGAGCCTATGGTTTGGAACTGATCGCGGGATGACGCATTATCGCCGAAGTCATACCCTCCCCAAAGCTCACATAGTTTCTGTGACCACAGACCAGACCTATCGCGACCTGTCTGCCGTTCCTGCGTTTATCTCCGGCACGCGCATAACTATAGAATACAACTCCATTGATCTCAAAACCATCCCGGAGAAGCGGCAGTACCGCCATCGCATCAAGGAGATAGACCTGGAATGGCGTAAGCCCACAAAATCAAATTCCTTTGACTTCACTTTCGATGAAGCTGGCAGTTACACTTTTCAGGTACAGGCCATTGACCGCGATCTCAATTACTCCGAACCTGCCAGTCTGACTCTGGAAGTGATACCACAACCATATCTGGAAGAGTTGCGGCAGACCCGGGAGGAACTGGAAGTGGCCTATCGAGAACTGAAGGCGAGAAATGTTGAGCTTCTGGTCGCGAAGGAATCTGCTGAAGCCGCTAACCAGGCCAAAAGCATCTTCCTGTCCAACATGAGCCACGAGATAAGAACCCCCATGAATGCCATCCTGGGATATACTCAAATTTTACAGCGGAAAAAAGATATGGCAGCGGATGTCAGGGATGCAATAGGAACTATCGAGGACAGCGGAAATCATCTTCTGGCGCTGATCAACGATGTTCTGGATATCTCCAGAATAGAAGCTGGACGGGTAGAATTGCAGGCAAATGACTTTAATCTCACCACTCTAATTGAGGGATTGGGGAATATGTTCCAGTTCCGCTGCCAGCAGAAAGCGCTTAGCTGGCAGGTGAATCTGGCGGTGGAACGGAAACCGGTTCTGGTTCACGGAGATGAAAACAAGCTTCGGCAGGTGTTGCTCAATTTGCTCTCCAACGCGGTGAAGTTTACAGAATCCGGCGGTGTAACTTTGAGAATGAGCCAATCAGAGTATCCAAATTTCATGTTCGAGGTAATGGATACCGGTGTCGGGATTCCGCCTGAAGATCAGGAGAGCATCTTTTCACCTTTTGCTCAAAGCAAAGACGGAGCTGAGAAGGGTGGAACAGGACTGGGACTGGCAATAGCTGCAAAGCACGTTGAGCTGATGGGCGGGAAATTGGCTGTGGAATCAGAGTTAGGGGAAGGGTCCCGCTTCTTCTTCACATTGCCCCTTGAGGCAGCCTCACACATGGAAGAGCGGGAAGCCCAACCCGTTCCGGCTCACCTAGCGGATGGCTATCAGGTACTGGCATTGGTGGCTGATGACAAAAAGGAGAACCGGGATGTGTTGTCCAAGATTCTTTCTTATATTGGGGTTACGGTGATAACAGCGTCGGATGGAAAGCAGGCAGCGAAGCTAACTATCACTGAACGGCCTGATATTGTGTTCATGGACATCTGGATGCCCGAAATGGACGGGCTTGAGGCTGCTCAACGGATCATTTCAGAATGTGGCGAGGACTGTCCGGAACTGGTGGCCGTTTCCGCTTCTGTATTGATCCACGAACGACAGCGATATTTCGATGCTGGCTTCGAAGATTTCATCCCCAAGCCAGTTGATGCCAGACAGGTTTACGATTGTCTGGCAAGTTTATTGCATATTGAGTATGAATACGAACAAGGCGTGGAACCTATAGATGGTTCTACGATCGTTCTGCCTGAGGATCTGCTTCTGCGTCTGAAAGAAGCAGCGCAATTTGGGCATGTGACGGAGTTGGAGGAGGCTCTTGAGGAAGTCCGTCAGATAGGCGATGCGGAGCGTCTTCTGGCAGACCAGCTTCTAAGGCTAACTCAGAATCTGGACATGAATGCGATACTTGACATCCTGAGGAGGATGCGCCATGAGTGAGAATTCGGAATTGAACGGGCAGTCGAAGGTGCTCATCGTCGATGACGTCCCCGCCAACCTCAAGATGCTGCGCGATGTCCTGAAGCCCGAGGGATATAGAATCCTGGTAGCTTCCGATGGACAGACTGCCCTGGAAACAGCCGCTCACGTGTTGCCCGACATAATCCTTCTGGACATTATGATGCCCGGAATGAATGGCTACGAAGTATGCCGCAGGCTAAAGCAGGATCCAGCTACCCAGCATATTCCGGTCATCTTCGTCACCGCGATGGATGAAATGGAGGGGATCGCTGAAGGCTTTCGCGCCGGCGGCGTAGACTACATAACCAGGCCGCCGCTTAAGAGGGAGGAAGTGCTGGCGCGCGTGGAAACTCGCCTGGAGATCAGCCGCCTGACGCAGGAGCTTCTGCAGAAAAACAGGGAATTGCAGGACGAGATACAGAGGCGGGAACGGGCTGAAGAAGCTCATCAAAAGGCAGATGCACAGCTCTCCATGATCTCTCAGCAGGAGGCAGAACGCTGGGGAATTGACGGTTTTGTGGGTAAGAGCAGAACCATCAGTGGAATACTGGATGATGTCCGTCAGCTTCAGAGCACTGGTAGAACAAGCGTTCTGATCATGGGCGAAAGCGGGACAGGCAAGGAGCTTATCGCCCGGGCCATTCACTCTGGCGGTCCAAGGGCCAGAGGCCCGTTTATCCCCGTCAACTGCTCTGCTGTACCCTCCGAACTGGCAGAATCGGCTTTCTTTGGGCACGTTCGCGGGGCATTCAGCGGAGCAAGAGACAGTCACAAGGGTTATTTCGAGCTTGCCGACGGCGGAACACTTTTTCTGGATGAGATTGGCGACATGCCGCTGGAGCTACAGCCCAAGCTTCTGCGCATCATAGAAGATGGCTGCGTCGTGCCGGTAGGCGGGACAAAAGAAAAGCGTGTGGATGTCAGGATCGTAGCTGCAACCAACCAGAACCTGTCAACGAAGATGGCCGAAGGCGCGTTTCGAGAAGACCTCTTCTTCCGGCTGGAGCGTTTCACGGTGACAGTTCCGCCATTGCGGGACCGGAAGGAGGACATCCCCCTGCTGGCGGAACATTTCCTCAGGATGTTCTCAGCAGAAATGGGTATTCCGCAATCCACTTTATCCTCTGAAGCCTTGAAAATGCTTGAATCTTATCACTTCCCCGGCAACGTCCGGGAACTGAAGAATATCATAGAACGCGCCCTGCTTAAGAGCAGCGGCAAACCGGTTATCAAGCCTGTGCATCTACACTTCATTGAACTCACTGGCGAACCCACTACTGAAGCGCAAATAGACATGCTCCATGTTCCCCTGGATCTCGAACAAGCCGAATCCAGATTGATCGAATATGCCCTCCAACAGACCGACAATAACATCGCCGCAGCCGCCCGAATGATAGGCGCCAGCCGTCCCAAGATCTACCGTTATTTGATGAAAAAGGGGCGCTCTATCTCAAGCCAGTGATCAACTACCAGTTTTCGACCTGCCCATCACTTATTACTCATCACTGAAACGTCCGTTTTGTTACACTTTCGATGTACGTTTCGTTACATCCGAACACTCTCCTCCTTCCTCTCCCTTCTACATTCCCCCCTTATAATCCCGCATGTTTCTTTCCCCTATCTGCTCCCTCTCTTCCATTGGCATAACACTTGCAGTCTGTGAGGACAGGACAACAGAGGATTTAATGAGATACTGAAGTTTCACAGAATCTATCGTGTCAAACGAAAGGAAAAGAAAATGGATAGAAAATTGAGAAAAGGAATAGGCATCCTTCTGGTGCTCTTATTAGCCATGTTGGTGTTTCCGCTGTTTTTCTACGCGCTAGAAATTGTCGATACTGACGGAGATAGGCTTACAGACAAAGAAGAGGTTATGCTCGGCACAGATCCTACGAATCCAGATACCGATGGCGATGGCGTAGATGATTACACACAGATTATGGTAATAAAAGACCTTCCGCCGTGTGACAAGAGGCAACGTGTGATTAGAGCAGCAAGTGCGCTTCAGAAATATGGTGTTCAAGCAGCAGATATTGAAGATTCTGACGGAGACGGTATAGTAAATGGAATTGAGATTGCAGGATCTCTAGGATATGTTACCGACCCTGATAAGGTTGATACTGACGGTGATGGGCTTTGGGATCTGAGAGAGTATTGGTGGCTTTGCGACCCAACTGATCCGGATACCAACGATGATGGAATTGAGGATGGCCCTTCGGTGGACTCTGACAAGGATAGAACCTATCCCTATAAATTCGAACGGCTAAACAAGGATAATGACGTGGATGAGGATGGCTTGCCAACCGGTGCAGAGAAAAACGATATCGGAACCGATTTTAAGGACGCTAGCACTGATGGTGACCGATATGACGATGGCCAGGAGTATTTTAAAATCAGTACCAAACAGAACCCATTGCCTGCTTTCGTAGAGGCTGACCCGTTTGTGCCTGCCACCCCGGAAATTGTGATTAGCGTCGATCCTGATATTGTGCTGGATCTTAAGACCGATATAACTATAGGGGACAAGACAATGGAATCAGGTTCCCATAGCTGGAAGACTGAGGAGAGTACTTCGCTGACGGTAACTGTTGGCGCCAAGGCCGAGTTATCTTATAAGGTGGAAGTTGGTTGGCCACCATGGAAAAGCGGTGGAAACGCTACAGCAAAATCCAGTATTTATGCGGGTATAGAGGCAACAGGGTCGATAGGTATATCTGCCGAGCAAAGTCATGCTACCGTTGATGAATGGTCCAGAAGCGAAGTTCAGGATCTCGGAGGCTCTCAGTTCAGAACCACAGTTAAGGTAAAGAATATTGGAACAGACTGGCTGACCAGTGGAATGGATGAAATTGGGCTTAATTGTTATATGGGCGATGATGAAAAGCCGTTCTATACCTGGTCTTTAACAAAGGATGGTGGGCTTAACATTAAGAATTTGGGGCCTGGAGATGAAGCGGAACAGACCGTTACGGTCCCTTGCACTTTTGTAGTCCTCAAGGCATTTGAGCTCGAAGAAAGAATGCAGATGAAGTTAAACTACTATTCGTTTGGCGATGATCAAATATGGTTGGAAAATGCTAAAGCCAGATGTGTAGAAGTAAATTTTGATGACGGAAGCGGCAGTCCTGAAAAACACTATTTAGCCGCAGATGGGATTACACTTAGAGAAGTATGCGAAAAAGCTGGCATAAATATGGTGGTGAGTGAGGATGGTTCTTATATTACGAGCATCAACGGAAAAGAGGTGCAAATAGGAAAGAATAATCTCCCCTACAAGTGGTGGGCGTTCTATTTTTCAGTAGAAGGAAGTGATGTAGCAGAGCATTTGCAGGACACTTTGCTTCATAAAGGAGATCTCGTTTTTCTAACTTACGAGATAGACACCGACGGTGATATGTTGTCGGACAACACAGAAAAGGTGATCGGAACCGACCTCAATAAGCAGGACACTGATGGAGACGGGCTCACAGACGGTCAATCTGAACATGAATTGGGGCTTTTAGGCGAAATAGGTATTGTAGGTGAAATGGATGACAGAAAAGATACACATCCATTGCTCCCGGATACTGATTTCGATGGATTCAGTGACGGAGATGAAGTGGGAAACGGTTGGAATCCACTAGATCCCAATGACCCACTCGGACCTATACAGTTTGTCACCAAATGGGGAAGCCCAGGTAATGGAAACGGACAGTTCAACGGGCCAAGCGGAGTGGCAGTAGATAACAATGGATATGTATATGTTGCAGATAGTATGAACAATCGTGTCCAGAAGTTCGATTCTGATGGTAATCATATCAAGAGCTGGGGGAGCGGCGGTGGAGACGGACAGTTCGACGGGCCAAACGGAGTGGCAGTAGATAACAATGGATATGTATATGTTGCAGATACTGGGAATTATCGTGTCCAGAAGTTCGATTCTAACGGTAATCATATTAAGAGTTGGGGAAGCCTGGGTGATGAAGACGGACAGTTTTTCTTGCCAATCGGAATAACAGTGGGCAGCAGTGGGGCTGTATATGTTGCAGATACTGAGAACGATCGTGTCCAGAAGTTCGATTCTGATGGTAATCATATCAAGAGCTGGGGAAGCCTGGGTGATGGAGACGGACAGTTTAACGATCCATTCGGAATGGCAGTAGATAACAATGGATATGTATATGTTGTAGATACTATGAACGATCGTGTCCAGAAGTTCGATTCTGATGGTAATCATATCAAGAGCTGGGGGAGCCAAGGTGATGGAGACGGACAGTTTAACGCGCCAATCGGAATAGCAGTGGACAGCACTAGAGCTGTATATGTTGCAGATGGTAACAATCGTGTCCAGAAGTTCGATCCTTATGGTAATTTCATCGAAAGCTGGGGAAGCCCAGGCGGTGGAGACGGACAGTTCAACGCGCCATTCGGAATAGCAGTGGACAGCACTAGGGCTGTATATGTTTCAGATACTGATGACAGTCGTGTCCAGGTTTTCAAAAGACCACTTAAGTCAGGCAAGAAGCGTGTGACCATAGACTACTAATACCTCTTTCAGTTTGAGATGAGACCCATCGGAGAGACGTCAAGTCCCTTCCCCCTTGATGGTGTATGGACGGAGGTGATCTGAAGGGGGAATAAGTATCATTTTGAACCAAAACGGGTATAAGAGGATGCGTGGGACAGATACATGGAGCATGCTGACGAGGCTCGCACCAAACGAAGTTCATCTTCACCGCATGAGAGTGATTTGCATGGATAGTGGCACATCTGATGTAATATATCCACAAGGTAAGCTTGCTGTGACCTGGGCGAATGTCAAATCGCAATGAGTAATAAAGAGTGGAGGCAAGACATGGCTGCAAGTACCCATACTTTCGTTTCAGTTACTGTATGTTTTTTCATGATAGCACTCGCGGCAACAGCACAGGAGGGCAGAATCATTACTGAAAAGGTATATTGCCCATCGCTGGAGGGAAACCTGCTTGGTGATGACCCTGAACGCTCTGTCAGTGTCTACCTGCCCCCAAGCTATGATACCGAGCCTGACAAACATTATCCCGTTGTCTATCTGCTCCATAGATACACAGGTCTCGGTCAGCATGTATGGCTCAATGGCGAGACCGGAGATTTTCCATCTTCCATGGACGGCTGGGTGAAGTCTGAGAGGGTCAAGGAAATGATCATTGTAATGCCCAACTCGGTCAATATGTTCCTTGCGAGCTTCCATGCCAACTCGGTTACAACAGGTAATTGGATGGACCATATCGCTATAGATATGGTGAATTATGCAGACAGCAATTATCGGACGCTGCCGCAAAAGGACAGCAGAGGTCTGCTTGGACACTTTATGGGTGGCTACGGTGCGATGTCAATAGGATTGGCCAATCCCGACACATTTTGCTGTATGGGTTCTATGTCAGGCTTACTTGATCTGACACAATATTTAGGCAGTATCTCATGGGCTTTTGCCGATGCCGCAGAACTGGATCTCGCGAAAATAAATTATTTATTTGGTCAGCATTATAAGATCCAGATTGCCGTTGCCGTGAGTGCTGCTTTTTGTCCTAATCCGGACAAGCCTATATTCTATGCGGACTTTCCCTGGATATATGACGATTCTGGTAATATCGTCAGGAATCAGGACGTCTGGGACACGTATATGGAACACGACGTTTTGACAAATCTTGCATCGAACACAGATGCCCTTAGCAGCATGAAGGCGATCTATATCGACTGCGGCAAATCCGATTCATATGGACTGCTTGATGCGCAGCGCGTGCATGATGAATTGGATAGACTGAATATATCACACAATTATCGTGAATACAACGGAGATCATTTTAGTGGAATCCCCATCAGCACGATGAATGCTTTGGAGCTTTTTTCCAATGCTATGGCTTTTGAAATGACAGATCCGTTGGAAAATCCATCAGAGCGACCAAGTCCAATACATCCACATGGCAAACTTGCCACCACATGGGCGAGTGTCAAATCGCATGAATAATAAGGAGGAGGCATAAACGTGTCAGCATGTGCTATAACCAGGCGGGATTTTCTGAAACGGACGGCAAATGGCATCGGGGGAGTTGTGTTGGCTAAGTATCTCGGTAGCGGCACAAGCTTTGCTCAGCCAACTGATGGTATGAGTAAGGTCGTCGTTGTCAAACATAGGGAGGCTACAGACGGTGTGAAGTTGATCGACGCGACCAACGTGCAGGCTATGATGGATGAGGCCATAGAGCAGCTTACAGATCAGACATCTGTGGCGGATGCCTGGAACAGCTTGCTGCCAGACTTTAGGGGAGATCATATAGTTGCCATCAAGGTGAACTGCCTGGTGCCATCTATTCCATCTCACCCGCAGGTTGTGGATGCCATAGTAAATGGATTGACAGCAGCCGGTATACTCGAAAACAATATAATTGTATATGACAGATACAATAGAGAACTAACTGCGGCCGGCTATAAACACAACACGAGCGACGTCGGGGTCCGATATTTCGGCACGAACGAGAATAGCTGGGGCTATGATGTAAACAAGCCGCTGGAAATAACGGGAAAACGGGTGTACTTGAGCAGTATAATTTACCGGTGTGACCACCTGATCAACGTTCCTGTGCTAAAATGGCATAACTTTGGGATGCCTACGTTGAGTTTGAAGAATCATTTTGGCAGCATTAATGCCCCTGAAGCACTTCACGGCAATTTCCATTCAGCCATTCCAACTCTGAATAGCGTGGAAGCCATCAGAGATAAGACGCGTCTGATCGTCACAGACGCCTTGTTTGGCTGTTGGCTTCCGAACTATCGCCCACCGAACTTCGCTCCCAACAGCTTGATTGTATCCAAAGACCCTGTGGCCGCAGATCATATAGGTGGAGAGATCCTGAAGGAAGAGCGTGTGAATAATAATCAGGGCATCCGTGAGAATATAATCTATATTGAAGAGGCAGCGAAAATGGGACTGGGGACGTGCGATCCTGAGAAGATTGAACTGCTCGAAATAGAGATGGAAGAGCTTGAAGAGGAAGTTGAGGAAATACCTGAGGAAGATGCTGGAAAAGCTGTTGAACCGGCAAATAGCTATAAGACTCAATGGGGAAGATTGAAGCGATAGCACCTGTGGAAACATTCATCAAATAACAGAGATTTAGCTGTTATTCACAACCTCTAGAGGGAGGTACTTCATGTTTAGATATACCGTCACTTTTTTACTTACCTGCATCATGTTCTCCGCTCTTGCTGGTATTCCTCAGACCGCCGCTGATGTAGAAGCAGAATGGGTCGTTGCGGAGAAACTGATAGATGCCGCTGGCCCTGAGGATATAGCATTTGACGCTGAGGGACGAATCTACATCAGCACAGCAGATGGCGTCATACGGTTACAGCCGGATGGCAGTCAACAGGAAGTCTTTGCCCAAACACCAACACGCCCTCTGGGACTGCACTTTGACGCAGACGGCAACCTGATAACGTGCGATGGAGAACTATACTCAATCGCGCCAGATGGCACTGTCACCATGCTCACTGGCGAGGTGGATGGCAGCCCAATCATCCTAGCAAATGGACTGGACATTGCCGCGGACGGAACCATCTACTTTGGTGACTCTTTCTTCCATGTCACACGAGCGGAGGTCGGCATAGAATTCGAAAATCCCGGGCCGCACGGACGATTGCTTGCCTATGAACCGGCGACCGGAGTTACGCGCCTGGTGCTGGGCGATCTATGGTTCGCCAATGGAGTAGCTGTCAGCCCGGATCAATCGTTTGTTCTGGTCGCAGAGTCACTCGGACATCGTGTGACGCGCTATTGGCTCACGGGAGACAAACAGGGACAATCGGAGGTTTTCATTGAAAACGTGATGGTTGTGGACAACCTGGACGTAAATCCGAGAGGCATGTTCTGGATTCCGTCATCTGCTGAGGGCATCATGCTGGAAGTGGATGTGGATGGTAACGTTGTCCGCAGACTGAATGTCCTGCATCCTTCAGGTGAGCCATACCTATCTCTTGCCGGTGCCAGAGAGCATGAAGGGATGCTTTATCTGACCAGCTATGGTGGCAATGCTTTAGAGCGTGTGCATCTTTTTCCCTCGCCCCGCCCGGAGGACTTCACTAATGTGTTCTTCATGGAGTTGGCGACGGGGCTGAACATGATTTCTATCCCATTGAAGCCTGCCGCTCAATACACTGCCCGATCCTTTGCTGAAAAGCTCTCAGCGACTATGGTCATCAAGTATGACAAGGTACTGAGTAGGTTTGTGGGATTCACTACGAACGCAACTGGCGATGGCTTTACCATTGAAGGCGGCGAGGGATACATCGTTAACGTCTCCGAAGGCGGAGTGTTCCCATTTGTGGGGGCCGCGTGGACAAATAAGCCGCCTGTTGAGATGGCTCCGCCACTTGTTCAGGGTGATAGCGCATGGGCTGTTGTGTTCAGCGGATCGGTAGACGCCGGGAATGGCAGTTACACCGTGACAGTGAAGAATCTGCGAACAGGTGCGGTTGTAGCAGAAGCAGTTGATTCCAGCGGATACTTTGCCGCTGCCTATGCTGATCTGAGTCGCAGGCCAGTTGTGGAGGCTGGGGATAAAGTGGAAGTAACTATGATGGACAGTAATGGCAGCATAGTGTCAGGCCCATTTGTTCAGAAAATCACACTGGATGACATCAGAAATGCTGTTGTGAGAGTGCCACTAAGAGTGGATCACATCATCCCGGAAAGGTCGGCGCTGCTTCAGAACTACCCCAATCCATTCAACCCGGAGACGTGGATACCATACCAGTTGGGGAATGCAAGTCCTGTGGTAATCAGGATACACAACGCTGCTGGCCAACTGATCAGAACGCTTGATCTGGGGCACAGAGATGCTGGCGCTTATGTGTCTCGCTCCAGGTCCGCATACTGGGATGGTAATAACGAAGCGGGAGAGAATATCGCCAGCGGTATATATTTCTACAGCATAACTGCCGGTGACTTCACTGCCATGCGCAAGATGATAGTGGCGAAGTAGACTGGGGATGGACTCAAGGCAAAGGCCGCAATGGGGATTTTTCCTCTGCGGTCTTTGCTATCCTCCAGAACGTCAAGTTTGTTGACGTTATCATCACAGATTAGCTTGCGAAAAGCTGCCAATTGCTCTTCATCATCTACTTCTTCAGCACCAGCTTGCATCATATAGATTCTTCAGATTCTCTCTCAGCCTATCCAGTTGATCCAGCGATATTTCCATTCCCCTGATAATATCCATATACAATTCCGCTTCCATTGCGCAGATACGGTCGTGTAGGGGGAAGAATTCTCTGTCGAGAAAATGTGTATATTCCACCAGATCGTATGGGCCACAGACCATGAGACGCTCGCCGTTTGGTCTCTCACACGCTACGGATTTCAAATTTAATATGGCGACAAAGATGTCCTCTTTTGACAGCGACTTTGCGAAGACGGTTGTCCAGTACCATCCGTAAATGTCATTGATATTTGATCTGAAGTGCGTATCTGAGTTGCCCAGAACTGGTATTTTGCGCCCTCTGGCCACCTCCGAGTAGTATTTGGCTATGGAAAGCTGATTCGACTCAAGTTCCGACGGGTGATATCCACCTATTATTTCCACGCCATCTATATCGCCATCCTCCAGAAGCTGCTCAAATATAGGAAGATTGAGGTGGTATCTGTTTCCCGATACCCAATGTGGATGTGCCAGAAATGCGTAACCGCCCATTTCATGAATTTTGTCCACAACCCATTTTGCCGGCGCATACTGCTCTTTATCCAGATTTTCCACCATAGCCGTGTCCCGTAGGCATACATCAGCAATCTTTGCCAGTTCACGCCGATAGGTATCTTCATCGTCCCTCAGATTTGTTACCCAGCTATTCGCGCAGATGGAAACAATATGACCCGATGGGAAAGAGATCTCCTCGCCGGGGAAGAGGAGCAGATCCAGACCGATTTTTTCCGCCATTTCTATGGCTTCCAGTGATGGCTCATATCTTCCGTGGTCGGTTATAGCGGCGAAATCGAGTCCCAGTTTCCGCCCTTCCACGGCCATCTGTACAGGTGACACTCTACCATCAGAATAATATGTGTGTATATGCAGATCTCCACGATAGGGGCGCAGTTGAGCCAGCTCTGGCGAAACAGCATATAAATGTTCCGTTGTTACCTGTGCGCCGGAGTTGTCCGCCGGTGTCACAATTGTCCGATACTCGCCTATTGTGTCGAATGTATGGTCGAATTGGATCACTCCAGCGGAGATCTGTCCGCGAAGAGGAAATTTGTCCGCGGGTGGAAATGCGGAAATTTTAAGCAATGTATCGTCGGAATGATTCGTCATGGATCGTATCTGAACATTATAAGTTTCCCCTGGTTTGATGGTGCGATCTCGTAGGCCGCGAACAACTACTTCCGCTCTTTGTCCTACCTGTACAACTTTTGGAAATATAGAGTAACTGTCATTCATTTTCTGCCTCTCAATTTTAATAATATTTTGCTATTTTCACCGCAATAGGAAGAGGATACTGAATTGAGCATATATCCCTTTGCCTGAAATGCAAGTAACCTACCGGAAGTATTTCCTTATCGCGCTACCACCATTTTGCGAGTGGTAGTGAGATCACCAGCCTTTATGCTGTAGAAATACACGCCACTTGCCACGTGCTCACCTATTTCATTCCTGCCATCCCAGTATGCTGCCTTCTGTCTGTCAGTATAGAAGCCAGCAGGCTTGCGTCCCAGACTCAGTGTGCGCACAAGCTGTCCTGTTAGCGCGTATATCCTGACTTCCACGCGTGCATCTTCCTTCAGTTGATAGGGTATCCACGTCTCTGGATTGAAGGGGTTGGGAAAATTCTGATGAAGCTGACTAATCCTGGGAGCAATCTGGACAGACAGGTCGAAGCGCATTACCTGACCCGGTCTGCCTGGTGGCGCCAGATCGGATTTCACTTCCTGACCATACATCTGGACGTATAACTCAGCCTGAGCAGAATCATCAATGCTTGCAGGAACATCCAGCGCGTATGAATCTTCATGCTGACTCACTGCTCCCATCCGGTAGCTGGACACTACCTCACCATCCACCTTCAGTAGCACCACAGGAGCATCGCGTGTCGCGCCTGTTACCTTCATGTTATTCACTTCCACGTTACCCCAGATAACGTATGGTATTTCTGGCTTCTCCGAAGGGATATAGCGTTTCCTTGCCACAGGTATGGCAGGTATGGATGGTGGCGCTAGCGGCGCGCCTCCATTGACGTCCCAGGTGCAGTCAATGCAGTTAGCCTCTATCCAGTAGCCAAACCCCGGACGCATGAACTCCAGATCGCTCTCATCCTGGATGGCAGATAGATACCTTTGCCATCCATCTGCTAGACCGTATTCCCATACTGAGATATACAGTCCAGCTATACTGGTCATACAGTCCTCTATGTCCCTGTATGTCCGGGCGGAGTAGCCCACCAAATTCCAGTCCACACTTAGCTGAGTAGCTGTCCCCGCGTCATCTCCCTGGACCTTCAGGAAGCACGACTCATTGATCTCAAGCCAGTATCCCACGCGCGATTCCATCTCCCACAGATTGCTGATTTGCGGAGCATCTGGCAGATGCCATTGCCATCCCGGATTCGCGTCGTATGCCCAGACAGAATCGTATTTCCCCGCTATGTTGGCCAGAACAGAGGTTATGTCAGTATTGTCCGGCTGTTTGGGGAGCGAGATGAGTTCCCAGCCTTGCATCAGTTTGCGATAGGGGTAGAAGTGAACGTATGGTTCATCCGGTATGTCACCAACCTGCACATCCTCTGCCAGTCTGGTTGTTTCATCTCCATAGTTAATGTCAATTGTGTAGGTCTCTGTTGGGGTTGCTCCTGGTTTGGCTGTTACCATGATAAAGTAATCCCCCAGCAGCGCATTGGGTATAGTCACTTCCACATCAGGATCGCCATCTTCATTCAGATCCGGTGTATTATAGGCAGCACCTGGTATTGTGGACGTATCCTTGTCGATTGTCCGTCCTTTCGGATCAGTCACTTCCAGATCCACAGGACTGAATGCTCCCATAACAACAGTATCGCGACTCAGCGGCCATGGTACTACGACAGGAACTGGAATCGAAAATTCCGACGTGTTGTCGTCAGTGTGAGTGGTTGTAGCGACCACGTAATGGCTGTCTGAAAGCCCTGTGCCGCTTACATCCATATGACCGAAGAAGTTCCCGCTTCCATCAGCCACCAAGCTTCCCAGGTATGTCATCCCTTCGCCGCTTGCCTGAGAGTCGGCCTGGAACAGCTCCACTGTGGCATCCGCACCCGCGCCGGTTCCTGACACAATCAGCGTGCTGCCCACCATGGTAGCAGATGTGATGGTGGGTGTGGTTATCTCATCATTCCCGCCGTCCTCCAGGCTTATTCCCAAACCCTCGTTGTCCTGCACTGAGTTATGTGATATCCTGTTGTAATCTGTATTTTCGCCTGTAACCAGAACACCATCATCACCGTTGAAGGCAATCCTGTTTCCAGACCCACCTATGGTGTTTGACTGCGCTCCACCCCCAAGGCGAACGCCATCATCCCCATTTCCCAGGTCAGCAGTTCCATTGACATCCGTGCCGATGTAGTTCCCGCACACCACGTTGTCGTCTGTCCCTGAACCACTAATCAGCACACCATAGGCGTCGTTCCCGGAGATGACATTTCGATACCCCGCGCCTGCTCCGCCAACTGTATTGAATTGACTGCCATTGACAATGAGTATGCCACTGCCGCCAAGGTAGCCATCGTAGTAGTAGTAGCCATTGAAATTGGTGATGAACAGCCCACGGATATGGCAGTTATCAGCGCCCATTATGCGCAGACCGTCTACATCTCCAGCGCTGCTGCCATCCAGAGTTATCCCCGGCCGACCATCCGGCCACGTGCCATCCCACCGGGAACTGGCATCTATGATAGTTTCATCGTCAGTTAAATCAGGCAGCGCTGACGCGGGATATATGACGCCAGAAACGCTGAAGTCAATAAGATCTCCGCCGGGATTGGCATTGGCTTGCTCAATGGCCCAGCGCAGTGAACCAATGCCGCTGTCGTTGAGGTTGGTGACTGTCATTGCTAGTTGGGTGACAGGAAATGGAATCGAAAATTCCGACGTGTTATCGTCAGTGTGAGTGGTTGTAGCCACCACGTAATGGCTGTCTGAAAGCCCTGTGCCGCTTACACCCAGATAACCGGAGAAGTTCCCGCTTCCATCAGCCACCAGGCTTCCCAGATATGTCATCCCTTCGCCGCTTTCCTGTGAGTCTGCCTGGAACACCTCCACTGTAGCATCCGCACCCGCGCCGGTTCCCGATACAGTCAGTGTATTTCCTGTCAGGTTAGCTGATGTGGCAACAGGTGCAGGGATCTCGTCGTTTCCGCCATACGTCAGGTTTATTCCCATACGCCCGTTGCTATGCACTGAGTTATGTGATATCCTGTTGTAATCTGTATTTTCGCTTCCAACCAAAACACCATCATGACCGTTGAAAGCAATCCTGTTTCCAGACCCGCCTATGGTGTTTGATTGCGCTCCAGCCTGAATGTGAACGCCATAAGATGTATTTCCCAGGTCAGCAGCTCCGGTGACATCCGTGCCGATGTAGTTCCCTGACACCACGTTCTGGTCTGTCCCTGAATCATGAATCCACACACCAAGCAAGTTCCCTGAGATGATGTTCCTTTCACCTTCAGTAGTGCCGCCTATGGTGTTTGACTGCGCTCCTTCAGAAATGACAACGCCATGCCCAGTTCCCAGGTTATCAGTTCCATTGACATCCGTGCCGATGTAGTTCCCGGAGACTATGTTCTGGTCTGTCCCTGAACCATCAATCCGCACACCATCGGAGATGATGTTCCTCTCACCTTCAGTGTCGCCACCTATGGTGTTTGACCGCGCTCCACCCCCAATGCGAACACCATTTCTATTCGCCCCGTAAGCAGTAGTTCCGGAGACATTAGTGCCGATGTAGTTCCCGGACACCACGTTCTGGTCTGTCCCTGAACCATCAATCCGCACACCATCGCCGTCGTTCCCGGATATGACATTTCGATAGCCCGGGCCTGTTCCGCCAACCGTATTGAATTGACTGCCACCGCTAATGAATATGCCACTGCCGCCAATGTCGTCACCGCCGCTGTCGTGGCCATAGAATTTGGTGATTAACAGCCCACGGATATGGCAGTTGTCAGCGCCCGTTATGCGCAGACCGTCCAAATCTCCAGCGCTGCCGCCATCCAGAGTTATCCCCGGCTGACCATACGGCCACATGCCATCCCACCGGGAACTGGCATCTATGACAGTTTCATCGTCAGTTATATCAGGCAGCGGTGACGTGATATATATGACGCCGGATACGCTGAAGTCAATGGTCTCTCCCCCCGGGTCCGCATTGGCCTGCTCAATGGCCCAGCGCAGTGAGCCAATACCGCTGTTGTTGAGATTGGTGACTCTGTATATTGGTAGTTGGGTGACAGGAAATGGAATCGAGAACTCCGACGTGTTGTCGTCAGTGTGAGTGGTTGTAGCCACCACGTAATGGCCGTCCAAAAGCCCTGTTCCGCTTACATCCATATCACCGAAGAAGTCCCCGCTTCCATCAGCCACCAGGCTTCCCAGGTATGTCATCCCTTCGCCGCTTGCCTGGGAGTCTGCCTGGAACACCTCCACTGTGGCATCCGCACCCGCGCCGGTTCCTGACACAGTCAGCGTCAGCGTGCTGCCCACCATGTTGGCAGATGTGACGGTGGGTGTGGTTATCTCATCATTCCCACCGAGCTGCAGGTTTATTCCCAAACCCGCGTTGTCCTGCACTGAGTTATGTGATATCCTGTTGTAAAGTGTATTTTCGCCTGTAACCAGAACACCATAGTAGTCGTTCCCGGAGATGACATTTCGATACCCCGCGCCTGTTCCGCCAACTGTATTGAATTGACTGCCATCGCCAATGAATATGCCACTGCCGCCAATGTAGTTACCGATGTAGTCCCAGTGGCCATAGAAATTGGTGATGAACAGCCCACGG
>SDBT01001450.1_pt1 | contig 41773 bp, 68 predicted proteins | sample 2277101 | NCBI WGS metagenome assembly SDBT01 (sample SAMN10404973, study PRJNA504765) | marine sediment metagenome | isolation source: marine sediment core GS10_PC15, 103 cmbsf | place: Arctic Ocean: Southern Knipovich Ridge | collected 2010 | reverse complement strand
CCAAGTTGATGCAGAATTATAAATTAACCAATAGGATATGGCAGATAGTAGTAGACACCGAAGTTCTTAACCTTAAACCTCCTGTGGGAGTAATGGGTGATGATAAGTTAGGAACTGATATCTATTATCCCGGTGCGGCTGTGAACGTAGGCAAGGACACGAGCTTCATGCAATTCCCTACTGGAAATGCGGCAAGTGGATATAATCTACTTAGCTTTATTGACCAAGATACAAACGAATCAACGCAAGACCCAATCAGGGGAGGTGTAGCAGCAGCAGGTCAACAGACGGCTTTTGAGATTTCACGCATAGAACAGAATGCCCGTACTCAGTTAGGTCTTATAGGTAAAATGATGATTCAAATGGTGCGCGATTTAGGCGATAGAATGATTGAGAACATTATCCAACATGAGACTGTCGCTAATATAGAGGAGGTGGTATCAGGTACACTACGCCTAAAGTTCCGAAGATTCTTACTACCGGGACAAGGTGGCGAAAAAACGCGGGAGATTAACTTTGATGATTCTCTCATAGGAACAGAAATGACCGAAGCCGCAGTTAGCAAGAGAAAGCAAATACTTTTTGAACAGGAAGGCGGAACAGAAGGCAATAAGAGAATATCCCTTGTTAATCCAAACATCTTTAAGAAGATAAAGTTCATGGCTATAGTTGATGCTGAAGTGCTAATGCCGAAGAACGAAGCACTTGAGACGGCGCTTAAATTAGACGCTTATGCTAAAGCTATTACTAATCCCCTTATTGCAAGCGACGTGGAGGCAATGGAGAATGTTACCAAAGACCTATTATTAGGCGCATTGAAGCCAACTAAGGGCAGAGAACACAAGTACCTACCGAAGCGTAAGCCGCAAAATGTATTACAAGCAGTACAGCAAGAGGGTGAACCTCCAATATCTACACAGATGATGGAGTCTGAAAGAGCAGCTAATTTAACACAGTTGCAAACTTAAAGGTCGTTTAATCAAAATTGAAATATGAAGTATTACCCAAGTGAAGCTAAGCGAAAACGAGCTGAATCGGCGATTGGTAATTATGCAAGCCAATCACCATTACATCCTGATAAAGCAGAATACAGACTTGTGGCATTAGGACAAGCAGAAAAGCTGGAAGGAGAAGCATTGCTTGATTTTGTCTATAACGGTCTTAGCGGTTCTCCCATTCTTGAAGGAGTAGCCGCAAAAGAAGCTGAAGGCAAGGCAAAAGCAGCGACAGTGCGTACACGAAAGAAAAGCGGAGCGGCAACGCAGCGTTCTAAGATAACAGTCAAATGAAGAAACTTCTCATTCGCTATCTAACGAGATATCTTAATTGGGTATCGGAAGACGATATTTTAATTATCAGTTCTGAGGGAATACGCCACAAAGGAAGGTATCTGTCAAAAGACCAAGTTACGCAACTTACCGAACAAGCCAAAGCAATTAGAGGTATGTATCTTTGGAAAGTATTGCGGGACGAGGTCTTATACACCGCGCAGTTAATGTTTATTAAAGCGCGCAATTATGACGGTACTTTGTCTGCGAGGTTGCTTCTAAGAGCAATAGAGGTAATTGAAAAGCGTCTTGCATCGTTTGAAGTGATTGAGAAGGACTTGCAACAACAAGAGTAGTGTGCTATAATGTACACATTAACCTACGGGGATTGTAACTGCTACGGCAGTGGACAACCCCGTTTTTTAGTACGCGCCAGAGCGCAGTCTGGATAATTAAACGACGCTGGGGTCATAAGCCCAGATAAACACATGGAAAAAGAAACAAAGGAGACCTCCGCGCCTAAACAGGAGGAGCTTAACAAGGAGACCAAAGAGGAAACGGAAGAAACCAAAGAGACCGAAAAGGAAACTAAGGAAACTACCGAAGAAACTAAGGAATCCGAAAAAGGAGAGATTGACTACAAAGCAAAGTTAGAGGAAGAAGAAGTGGCACGTAAGAAAGCTGAAAGCTCAGCCCAATTCCATCGTGAGGAGGCGGCAAAACTTCGTAAAGAAAAAGGAGAAGAAGAACCGCCTATAACTCGCAAGGACTTGGAGGAAGTTGAAGCCCGAACTACTCGTCAAGCGTTTCGTGCATCCGTTGAGGCAGAAGCAAGACGGATAGCTCGAAACCCGGACGAAGCAGCTTTGATAATCTTTCACTATGAACACTCTGTTATGCCGACGGGAGACGTTCTAAAGGACGTAACCCGCGCTCGGTTAATAGCCAATGAAGGACGCGTTGAGAAAGAAATTGAGGAACTTCAGGCAACTTTGAACTCCAAAGGAAACCTCTCAACAGCACTACCTTCATCTGGTAAGGTTGATACTCAACCATCCGCGCCTGCTCTTAGCGATGACGTTAAAAAGTTAATCGCAATGAACAATATGACGTGGAATACCAAAGAAGGAGTATTCAAAAATGAAAGAGGGGTTACATATAACGTAGAAACAGACGAGGTGTTTGATCCCGGAAGATAATCTTCTAACAACTGAATAGTACTCTCCGCGATAGTCGAATAACTGAGATTAAATAAATGTTTAATTTAGATGATATTTCGATTTTGAAAGGAGGCGGAGCAAACATCCAAGTAGATGTTGATGACCGTTCAACCTCTTCAGAATCGGTAACGATAAAACGTGGAGAGCCAGTAAAGCGGGATAACGCAAGTTTTGTAATTCCCGTTGCTACTGGCGACCCAGAAATTGCAACTGACATCTTAGTCGGTATCGCACAAAGTGAGTCAACTGAAACATCAAGCGCTGACGGAACGGTTGAGTTAGCGCTTATCAATCCTTCAACAGTTTTGAGGGGACGTACAAGCGCAACCATAGCTGATGCAGCGGCTTTGCTTGCTGTGAAGTTTGATTACGTAACATTTGATGTTGCAGGTTCGCCGGGTGCAATTACAATTGACCACGACGAAGGGGATGACCCTAATTCGCATGGTCTCTGTATTATTGATGGAGATTTTGTTGCTGACACAGTCGACGTTCTGGTACACATTAACGCTACACTCAGCGGCTCAAGGGTCGGTGATACCATTGACTAAAACTAAAAATATATGTTCACTACATTAAAAGGAAGCGGCTCGACGGATTTAGTCCGCACATCTCTTGATGACGTAGCGTGGGAAGCGTTTGACCTTGAACGGCAACCTGACAGCGCACGAGCGGATGACGCTCTTTTCTTCCGCCAAATGACAAACGATAAGCAGGCATTCATTGACTTTGAAGTTGCTGGCACAGGACAGTTTGACCAAGTGGTAGAAGATGAAGAGTACCCAGAAGCCACAATTAGAAGCGATAATCGAGTAGCACACGTTATTAATAACTACAAAAAGTCCATTGTTCTATCTGAAGAGTTTATTGAGGATGATCAATGGGATGTAGTTACTAATGAAATTAGAATGGCGGGCGACAGAGCTCGCACTACTCGTGATGAGTTCGCAATCCGTGAGTCATACGGTGATGCGTTTAGCGGTGCAACCACTAATAACAGCACATCACTTGTAAATGATTCACACACCAACATAAATGGTGATACCGTTGATAACAAAGAAACCGGCGTATTCAACGCTGATAACTTTGAGACGGTTGTTACATCATTACGCCTTCAAAAGGCACAGGACGGTAGCTTAGGTTCATACCACGCTGATGGGGCATTATTCCCTGTTACGCTGGCAGCCGAAGCACACGAAGTACTAAAGTCAGACCTCAAAGCAGGAACAGGCAACAATGACCTTAACTATTTCTCGCGGATTTATCCGGGTCTTAGAATAGGAGTTTCGGAATGGCTTGATTCTACTTACAACGCTCTTAACTCAAACGCGAATACGTCGTACTTCGCGGTCTCACGTAATCACACAGTTCGTCGGGTAGTCCGTCTTGGATTCCAAACGAACTTTGTAGACCCTCGCTTCGACTCTCGCGGCAGGGGATTCTACCGAATGAGATTTCGTGAGGAAGTTCACCCAGTAAGTTACAACGGCGTAGTCGGTTCAATCGGAACTGTATAGCGTTGTTGGTATTAACCAATATGAACAATATATACAAAGTTCTAATCGGAGCGGCAGTTGGTCTGCTTATTGGCTTAGTTATTGGATGGGCATTAGCGGGCAACTCATACGGTGGAGTTACTAACTATGATTCCCTACAACTTCAGCCATCGTCCTCATCGGATGATGCACTGGACGTTCGGAACTCAGGGGGTACTTCCCGTTTGGTTGTAAGCGGTTCTGGGGTGATTACCCTTTCGGGGGCAACTACTATTTCAGGAACAGCTGCTCTTTCCAGTACACTTACGGTGAGTGGCGAAACGCAATTAAGCACATTAGTACATGGAGGAGATGAGCTATCAATGGCTTCTTCTACTACACGTTTCTCGTCTTCTACGGGAGTATATACTATGACTGCGGCTGATATATGCAATAACAGCATCATATCGGTGGAGGATTGGACTGGTGCGCCGACAGGCACAGCAATCTTTGCACTACCGACTGTTACTACATTATTTGCTGACTGTCTTGATACGCATGGAGACGTTAAAGAATTCCTATTCAGAAACGAGGCATCGACAGCAGGTTCAAGTACAAGAATCGTTGCAGGAACGAATATAGTTCTTACGGAATCTGACAATTCAAGTGGTGCAGATGTGGTAATTGCTGGCAGTAATTCAGCAACGATTAAGTTGTGGAGATTGAATGCCACTGCAACGAGCAGCGGTGTTCAGGTATACGTTGAAGAGTTGAGAGACGCTGACTAACTTGGATAATCCTGAGCCCCTTCGGGGGCTTGGGAAATCCTTAAATAAATGAATAAATTAGAAAAGACAACAATCGGCATCGCTATTATATTGTCTACAATAGCGATAGTAATTGGATTGTATGCAATCTTACAGAGTGGCGATTTAGGAACGCTCTCACGGCTTCCGAACTCATTTGCTGGTACGGCGACTAACACAAGTTCTACTATAACGACTGCATCAAGTGAAATCTTAGCGCGAAATGTTGATAGAAGGTATGCGGCGATTGTGAATGACGGAGGAAATCCTATATACCTTGCTCTTGTGGATGACGCAGTTGCATCTTCCACATCAAAAGCAGGGATTAGATTGAACGCAAATGGCGGCTCAATAGAGTTTGATAATCAATTCCCTTACGCAGGTTCAGTTCAAGCTATCACGGCATCAGGTACATCAACAGTTACAGTAACCAGATACTAATATGAGAAAGATAAGTTTTGTAATTAGCATATTGCTGGTTAGCTTATTGGTTGGTGGCTATTACGCAATTGCGGGAATAGAGAATCCTGCTGATCCCGCAACGGTTCAAACCCCTTGGGCAGGCAATGTAGACGCCGCAAACTTCAATTTAAGCAATGTAGGTACATTAGGAGTAACTACCTTAACCGCTGGAACAGTTACAGTTTCAAACCTTGTAACAAGCCCGCTTCTTGTGGGTGGTTCTGCTTCTTCAACAATTACGGGCGATGGGACTTTGTCTACGATAGGGAATGCTTTGAGTATTATCGCAAATCTCATAGTAGGTACGACCAGCACCTTTAATGGTGATATATCTTTCGGTTCTGGTGTGAGTGTTACCCAGACAGCGACTACTGTGGCTGTAAGTACGAGTTCTACGTCAATAGACATTGGAACGAGTAATAAGTTTCATATTGCGTTGGCTACGAGTACCACGTTTATTTTTACAGACCCCGCAGGAGCTTCAAATCTGACGTTCAAACTAACTCAAGACGCTACTGGAAGTAGGATAGTTACATGGGATGGTGATGTAAAATGGGCTGGTGGTTCAGCACCTACGCTTACAACGACTGGTAATGCGGTTGACTTTGTTTCTTGCTACTTTGACACAAGTTTATATTTTTGCACCGATTCATTAGACCTGAAATAGTATGAAACATTTACGTACCACCATAGTCGCGATGTTAATCGGGATGCTATTACCGCAGGTTTCTCTTGGGGGTATACTTCCCGGTTTTGATTTTAGGTTTCCTATTGTAACTGATGAGACATTGGTGGCAGAGAACCTAACCAATTATGAAGCGTATTACGATTGCACGAACGCTCCGGCAGAGTTTTGGACGAATGTAAAAGAAGACGGCTCGGATATGCGACCTGCTTCTTCAACCGGGGTGGTGGCACTTAATTACGAATTGGTATCTTTTTCAACTACTTCACAAACCTGTCAGCTCCACTTTAATACCGGTGCCATAAGTTCAACGACTCCCGACACGTTTTATATTAACTACGGAAGTTCAACAGCGAGCGATGCTTCAACATCAACTACTTGGCGGTCAGAATATGAGTTCGTAGGACACATGGAGGAAACAACTGGCTCATCAACCGATTCAGGACAAAGTGAAAATAATGCTACTTTCTTTGGAAGTCTACCAAACGCCGCAACTGGTCAAATAGGCAATGCTCAATCTTCGGACGGAGTTGGTGATTATATTCAATGGGGCGATGTAATGGATTATGCAGGAGGCACTTTTTCAATGTCAGCTTGGGTTAATCCTACAAGTTTTGCAGCAGACCAATTTACTCTTTTCAGAAAGCAAGAAGGGTTAGAGTCTCAACAGTCATATCAGTGGTTTGTTTGGGACACAGATTCAAAGGTTTATATTCAAATTTTTGATTCTGGCGGTAATACACAGACCATATCAAGTAGCACAATTAGCACAGGAGTTTGGACTCATATAGTCGTTACTCACGATGGTACTAATGATAGGATTTATATAAACGGTTCATTAGATAAAATAGGAAGCAATACTCGTGCTCCACAAAACTCAACAACAACCGTGTGGCATGGTTTACACTCTAATGATGAATCAAATAACGGATTAACAGATGAGTTGAGGTCTTTTAATGGGATTCTCACAGGCGGTGAAATTGTAATTGTGTTCAATAACCATTCATCATCAACGGCGTTCTTTGCAGCAGGAGCACAAGAGTCAGCAGTAGTCAACAACATAGGCGGTATAAGAATGGGATTTGGATTTTAATATGAAAACTTCTCTTAAACTTTTATCAATAACAATAGTAGTAACGGTTCTCATTCTGGTGGGTTTGGTTTCTCTTACGAGGGTTATGACGGCTGAAGCGCCAGAAATGACGTGGAGTGAATATCAAGAGTATATATCAATGCTTAATTACGAAATAGAAAAGATGGGTGGGGAGGTAGAATTAACCGATACATCTGACGGCATAATGAAAGCTCTACACGCAAAGGTTAGAAGCCGAGCAGTAGAAGCAAGCGATGGTCGGGTAATGGGTAAGCCGTTTACATCAAGCGAATATGCAATCAAGCGTGAGAGTTTAATGAAGAAAGCAGAACTATGATTACAAAGACATTTCAGTTCATATTCTTAATGCTTGTGTTTTTCCTGATTTTGCCTTTTGTGCATCTGTTTGATTTATGGATTGAAAGAGAATGAACGGAATTAACTCAAAAGTAATAAGCGAAGCCGCGAAGCACCCATTGGTGGCGGTTCTTATTATTACTATTGCTCTTCTATATATAGTTCAGGGAGTAATTGAATCGCAGGACAAACGATTGGACAAACAAGTAGAGGTCATGGGGGAAATATCGGAAACTCTTATATACATCAAAAACGGGCAAGAGGATTTAGTAAGAAACAATATAAGTTTCTTAGGTAGCTTAGAAAGACAGACAGAGGTATTGCGAAACCTAACATTTCAAATTAAACAATTAAACGGAAATTACTAATGGCGAGGATAACAAGAGCGAAAGCCAGAAAAATACTCCGCGATAAAAAGATTCGCGGCAAGAAACTAACAAAGAAACAAAGGGGATTCTTTGGAGCAAGGGCAGCGGGTTTAAGAAGAAAAAGACGTAAATAAATGTTCTCAAATTACACATTTTCAGACCTAAAAGATGACCTCACTGGATTGGTGGGTGGTACTGATTTAGCGAAGATTACAAACCTTAATCAATTAGTACGTAGGGCAGCGCAACGAGTTAATGGTCGGCTTGACCTTAAAACTACTGCTCGCAAACACTTACTCACTATATTTAATGGAGTATTTGATTACTCTGTGCCTTCGGATGATGACTTCAAAAGAGCGTTTGATTTGCGCCCACAAGTTTTAAGAAGCCAATTAGATAACTTCTCTGAAAGATTTACAGAGCGGTTTGATTTGAAAAAAGAACTGGAAGACGCAATAGTTTCAACAGAATGGCAAGATGGTACACAGTTCTTTAGGATTTCTCGCAAGGTAAACTCAAGAACAATCGTATTAGACAGTTTCGAAACAACAACCGGATGGACAGCACACGGAGATGCTGAAAATCTTACCTCTGATACAATTACAAAAGCGAAAGGGTCAGCTTCGCTTAATTTTGATTTAGACGGTTCGGGAACGACAGGTGGGGCTTCTAAGACGATTACTTCCGTTGACTTGTCTGACCACGATGAGCTTTCTTCCTTGTTTGTGTGGTTTTATTTCCCCGATGCTTCTGCGATTACAAGCGTTAGGTTACGCTGGGGCAATTCAGCTTCTGTATACTGGCAAAGACAAGTAACTACACCACATTTCGGGTCTGCGTTTGTAAATGGTTGGAATCTATTGAGGTTTGATTGGAACGGAGCTACCGAGACGGGAACAGTTGACCCATCAGTAATTGATTTCCTTTACTTTGATATCACCTACGACGGTACAGCGGATACTGACTTTAGGGTAGATGATGCAACCTCAAAACTGGGAGTGATCTATGAACTATGGTATTACTCACGGTTTATGTTCCGCACCTCTGGGGGTTCTTGGCAAGATACAATAGCCAATAATACGGATATAATCAATTTAGACCATGATTTGCGGAATATCCTCGTCTACGAATGTGAAGACGAAATCGGCAAGCAATTGCGTGATGACGACATGAAAGATGATGCGCGTGAGGAGTTGTTTGGTGTTCCCGGCAAAATAGGTCTTTACGATAAATATAAGGCAGACAATCCGAGTGAAGCATTCAAAAAGAGGGGGGTTTATTATCGCATTTGATTATGGGACGCAAAAGGAATTTTCAATTCACATTAGAGAATAGTTTTATTTCTTATCGCAGTAAGCCCGATAAGACGAATGCTCCACGCAGGACTTTGGTTTCTCCTTCGCAGAATGTTTTAATAAATGATGGGGAAAAAGTAATAACCCGCGCTGGGTACTCGCTTGATGGTGTGGCTAACGCTTCGCTTAATGCTATTGAGTCAGGTTTTACATGGAATACCTCACGAGGCACAGAAAGGGTGCTAAGGGGCTATGATGACGAGTTAGAGGTTAGATTTGTAGACGTAGATAGTAACGTAACTTACGAACGAATAGCCAGTGGGTGGTCTGACGTTGACTTTTCTTTTGCAACGTGGTGGGATACGAGTGAAAACTTAGAAGTGCTTTTGTTTGTAGTTGGAGATGATAATATATACGAGTGGTCTGGTGGTACAGCAGAGCTTTCTGCGGTAACTGCGAATACTATTACTAAAAAGGGAACTCCAACGTGGGCGCAAGCGGGGTTTTATACAACAGGAAACAAAATAGTAATCATAGATGGAACTGAATACACCTACACAGGAGGTGAAACTACCACCACCTTAACAGGAGTAACGCCTAATCCATCAGGAGAAGCCGCTGGAAGCCCTGTTATTCAAAAAATAGTAACTAATACCAATGCACCTGCCGCCAATGTTGTAAATGACCAAATTGCGGTTCTCAATAATCAGCTTTATGTAATTGACGAGACTTCTAACGAGGTGAGTATATCAGCGAATGATGATTATACTGATTTTACCTTTTCTTCGCCTCGTGTACCCGGAGAGGGAGAATTATTAGTGTTAGATGCTCCCGGCAGGGCTGCGATACCGTTAGACCAAGATATGCTTATTGCTGATATATCAGATAGCTGGTATCGTACCAGTTTTGAACAGATTACAGTTTCTACTACTCTTCAAGAGACATTAAGCGTCAAGAAATTACGCACCGGAAAAGGCAAAGGACTAAAGGGTAGAGATTTGGTAGCGAATATAGGAAATGCGATTGCTTTCATCTCAAACGACAATACCTTAGAAGCAATTGAACGCGCCGAACAGTTAGAACTAATTACTACGACTAATCTCTCAGACCCAATAAAACCTGACTTTGATGCTGAAGATTTTACGAACGGACACGTATTTTCACACAAGAATAGAATATACATAGCTTCGCCAGTAAATAGCAAGACATATATTTTAGAGTTTCGTCAAACAGATGAAGGGCTTAAACGATTTTGGCAACCGCCGCAGATACTCCCGATACGAAGATTTGTTACGGTATCTGATGCCATATACGGACACTCTAATGCAGTACCAGAAACATACAAGCTCTTTGATGGCACAGACGATAATGATAAACCATTCTTTATGCGGGCGGCGTTCTCTTATAATTCTTTTGGGGAGAGAGCCTTACTTAAATCATTAGACGAATGGTTTACAGAGGGATATATTTCATCAAACGCACAACTTGAATTAAAGTTGAACTTTGAATTGGATGGTATCACACAGCAATTAAGCGTAACGATAATAGGTGGTGATTCTGACATACTCTTTGAATCAGAAGTAAGTATCGCATTAGGTGATGCGCCATTGGGAGATGAGCCATTGGGAATTACTGATACCCTTGCTACGCAACAGCCAAAGTTTAGGCACATATTCCCATTTGCACCGAAAGACTTTTTTGAGATACAAGCAATTTACGAAATGGATACTCAGAATGGAGTTTTTGAATTACTGGCTATTGGAGGTAATGCACGGTTGTCAGGTCGTCAACCGTCATACTTGAAGAAACAGATTACTTCCATTTCGTGATAAAATGTGTTATAATCAAACTAACTATGGACACGTAAGAGTTCTACGGAACTTGAGGCGTGTTTTTTATTATGGAAAATAATTTTGTGAGAAATAAAAAAGGACAGTTTTTAACAGGTATTATTCCTTGGAACAAAGGAAAAGAGTGTCCACAATTATCAGGTAAGAACCATCCAAATTGGAAGGGTGGATGGAAAAATTCATTACCTAATTGTATTGATTGTGGGAAAGGATTGGGATGTTTTCGAGCAAAAAGATGTTGGGGCTGTTATAAGGATTTTAATATAGGGGAGAATCATCCCATGAAAAAAGAACCGAGAAAATGTATTGACTGTGATATTAAGTTAATTCGTGGGGTAAGGAAAGAACAAAAGAGATGTAAAAATTGTTTACACAAATGGCAAGTTGAAGAAAATAGTGGAAATTGGAAAGGCGGTATATCTATTGGGGAAAATCAGAAGGAATATAATAGACTTAAATGTCTTAACAGACGTAGTCTAAAAATAGGCGCAGAAGGTTCACACACAACAACAGAGTGGCTCGCACTCAAAATCAAATACAAGTTTATGTGCCTCTGTTGCAAACAGACCGAACCAGAAATAACTTTAACCGAAGACCACATTGTTCCGTTGAGCAAGGGTGGAACTAATTATATTACTAATATCCAACCATTATGTCGTTCTTGTAATAGTCGCAAAAATATTAAGGTAATAAACTTTATTAACCAATATGAAAATATATAAACAAGATGGTTTTGTAAACTTAGCATTGTTGGCTATCGTAGTAGTAGTAAGTATTGTGAGCGTAACAGGATTTTTGGGCTTGAAAAAATCATTAGAAACTCAAGAAATAGATTTTGGAGCAGTTTTGTTTGTTACAGCCGCGCCTACAAAGTTGGGGGGTTCTGGTGTTGCGGCGACTGATACTACCGTAAACCTTGTTAAATTAAGAACTCCAGCCGACAACAAAGTAACCATGACCAATTTCGGGGATATTGGCTATGGAACAATAGAACCAGCACGAACGAAGAAAGAGTTCATTTCGTTTACGGGAGTTACGCAGAATGCAGATGGAACTGCTTCACTTACTGGCGTTACGCGAGGACTTAATTTCGTGTCGCCTTATACGGCTTCTACGACCTTACGCAAAGCCCATCCGGGTGGGGTAGGATTTGTTATCTCTAATCCACCACAATTACTTGATTCTCTTGTTTCAAAACAAACAGATAGCTTTATAACGAGTACGGTTACTTTCTCAGCGGACGCATTTCCACGCATAAGTGCTTCATCAACCAATCCGACTGATGATAAGGAACTTACTCATAAGTTTTACGTCGATTCACTATCAGCCGTAGGAGCATCACCCATTACTGAAAGTACGGCGGGAATAGGTATCGCCGCAACGCAAGCCCAACTCGCTGTTGGAACTGCCACAGGTTCGTTTAGTGGAACTACTTACAATCTACTTCCGTTAAATACTTACTTTAATGCAACGCCGGGTTCTACTTCTTCGGTGGTAGTTACTGAAGCAGATGGTGATATTGCAGCAGGGTATATCGGACAAGATCAAGCATATACTTGGACAGCGGGACACACCTTTAGCGGTGGGGTTACTTCTACTGGAGCTCTTATTCAAACAAACACAGCTGATTTTAGTGGAGTTAATACTCTTAGCGGAACTACTACAATCTCGGCGGCAAGCACGACAGTTGATGGACATATTTCTTTCAATACTACGACTACCTTTAATGGAAATGCGAGAGATTCAAGCGGTGATGACCCATTTTCTGGGGGGTCATTGTTATTCGCTACGACAAGCAATGTCTCGATAGCAACTACTACCCTAACAACAGCGTACAGTTTTGTTGTTCCCGGCGGCACATTAGGAACAGATGATGCTATTGTAATTAGGGCGGAAATTACTACCAATCCAGTGAATGGAGGCGACCCTACATTTCAGATGAGTTATGGTGGAACGGCTTTAAGTTTAGCGTTTGACAATGGCAGTGGTAGCACCATTACCTTTAAGGGGTATGTAGAATATGTTATTTTTGCCAATTCTTCTACCACAGCACAGTTTATAGTGGGTAGTGGAAGTTTTGCTGAAGCGGATGTTACAGCGAACGGCTATGGGGCGAACATTACAGGAGAAACGACTGCTTCCATTGATTCTACAGTTGACCAAACAGTCCTTATTTCAGGGCAAGCGGGTTCAGCTAGTGCTGCTAATATGACCTATACAAGTGCTTACGCTTATAAATTATTAAGATGACTCATGCCAATAACATTTACAGCAGAACAATTTAATCGATTAGGTGTTCCTACTCAAGTAGGTGGAGGGATATTCACGATAGCCGCTCCTCAAGGTCAAGAAACATCAAGATTTAAGAAAGTAGGAGAAGGGTTTGAGCACGTTAGCGGTTTTTTACCTGCGGGAGGTCAGCAATTAGATGTACCTGATATCAGAGAACCAGCGCTTATTGATACGGAGGATTTCCGTACTGATGCGCAAGCAAACCAAGAAAGAATAGCCGATATAACGCGGCAAATAGAAGAAAGCCAAGCGACACTTGCTGAGACGAGGGAACAATTAAGAGTACAGCAAGTAGAAGAAGCTCAACCAACGGGCGCATTAGACGAAGCCGAGAAAGCAGAACTGGGAATTACAATAACACCCGAAGAAGAAGCTGAACGAACACGTTTAGAAGAAGCAACAGCAGAACTGGACACACAGCAAGAAGAAATCAATCGTGGATTAGACCAACTTTCTATCCAAGCTGACGAAAACGCTACGGCTCTTCTCAATCAGATTAAAGCACGATTTGATCAACGGCGCAGGGAAATGGAAGATATTAACCGACGCTCTCAGGCGGCATTAGAACAGTTAGGCATCCGAGCAGGTGCAGCTCGCAGAGCGGGTTCTTTTGTGGGAATCGTTTCAGCCGAAGAACGTGCAGGACTAAGCAGAATAACCGACTTAGACCGCCAAGAAACTGAACTAATTTTAGCCGCTAAAGAAGCCGCAAGGACAGAAAAGTTTGATATACTTGCAGAGAAAATGGAAGCCGTTGAAAGCAAACGCGAACAAATAAACAAGGAAATTACTAAGTTTAATGAGGCGGTGATTAAGAGAAATGAGGAATTGAACACAAGAAATAAACAAATTATGAGAGAGAATCAGATTATAGGACTGATAGCGAAAGGCATTACAGACCCCGAAGATATATTCAAATTATTAGAAGGAGAAGCTACGCTGGAAGAAATTGATGACGCATTGGGTATTATTTTAGAAGACGAAGATGGAAAACTTGCAACTGGTGCGATTGGTCAATTCCAATCTGCAAAGGCAGAAGGATTTATCCCAGAAGATATGACGTTCTTTCAATTCCTAGGAGCCGAAGCAATCGCTAAAAAGATTCCAGACGTAGTACAGCGTGGGCGTGAGGATTTATCTGCGCTCGAACGACTCGCCGCTGGCAGATTAGCCGTTGAACATTTCGGAAAAAGAAGAGCGCAAGATTGGACACCGCTTATTGAAGACCTACTCGCAAAAGGTATGACAATAGATGATGTGGGGGACGAATTAAGGTTGCTATCTGAATCAGCAGAGTTTACTGGTGCGTGGAGGGATGCGGCTGAAAATATATCACTTGTTGGTAGTTTTACAGGAGAAAAGAGAGACAACTTATTTAATACTATTGATAGAAACTTAGCAGAAGGGAATGTAGATTTAGCAAAGGAATCTATAGTGAGTGGGGTTTTATCTATTCTTGATGCTACAGAAAAAAAGAAATTCAATGGTATAAGAAGGGGGATGAGACTTCTTGATGAAATTGCTAATGATCTAAAGGAGTATGAGTTAAGCGGTGGGAATACTAATGTGTTTACTGGAACGTCTGAAAAGATGTTGGAGAAAGTTGGTACATTAGTGAATCCTGACTTAGCCCGAATAGGTAATAAAATAGCGATTGCAATTCAAAGATACCGACAAGACCTAACTGGTGCGGCATTTACAGAATCAGAAGCTATAGAGTATAGAACTATATTTCCAAGTTTATCTAATATATCTTCGTTGAACTCTGCTAAGATGGATGCCCTAAGGGGTGTATGGCAGGGCGACGTAGAAGCTGTAATATCAAACGTCATAGGAGGCGGTACGTTTGACGAACTGTTCGGTGGTACATCTGATGCAACAGGGAATATTGGATTAGGTGCAACTGGAGGAAACGAGGAAACAAATGTAGTAGTTGATGACTACTTAGAATCATTAGGTCAATAATATGTTTGCATTTATAACAAAAGATGAAGTAAGAAGAATAATTGATGAAGCCCCAGAGGGAATCGGGTCAAGGGATGTTATTTTAGGACTGCGAAGAAGAGGACATACCCTTGAAGGATTTAAGGCACAACCAGAAAAGACACAAGGTGTATTTACAGAAGAAGCAAAAGGATTGGGTAGGGGTATATTAAAGGGTGTTGGTTCAACATTATTTGGTATTGGAAAGTTTGTTGCGGAAAAGATAGGTCGTCGCCCAGAAAGAGAAAAGCCAGAATTTCTTATACCAAAAACTAAAGAAGAAAAGATTGGTTTTACGGCTGAACAAATTGGAGAGTTCCTTGTACCGTTTGGTGGTGGTGCAAAATCACTCTCATTAGCTAAAAGAATTGCACCACAATTAGGTAGGTTTAAGAGTTTCGGAATAAAGGCAATAGGAGAATCTGGTGAATTTGCAATAAAGACAGCGGCTCAAACTGGCGGTGATTTTGATAGTACCGCTAAAGCATTTTCATTAGGGATTGGTATAAATGCAGCATTGGGTGGGCTTGGTGCAGTTGGAAAAGGAGTAACAGAGTTTATACCAGAGCGAGTATTCAGTGTAATTTTCAAAACGACAGCAGATGACTTGGCAGCTGCATATAGAACTGTCGCTAAGGGTAAAGAGTTAAATCCCACATTAGCAAGGGAGGTGCTTGATAGGGGATTGAGGGGAAGTTCAAAGAATATGGCGATTACTTCTATTAAAAACCTTGATGACTTAGAAGCACAGATGAAACCAATTTCTTCCATAGGACTTACTAAATTAAACATTAAAGGGGTTGGCTCAAAAGAAAACTATATTAGTATTCTTGATAGAATAGAAAAGAAGTTTACAGAGGACTTTATAACTAAAAGTGCTACGAGGGCGCGGTCTCTCATTAGATTATTAGAACGTGAAAAGACACCAGAGATTCCTACTAACCTTGCTATTTCAATTAAAAGGTTTATAGATGGAGCGAGAAATAAATCATCTTTCGCATTAAATCCTAAACTCGCAGGGATGCAAGAGGGCTTTAAGGAGTCAGCTGATAAAATGAGAAGACTTATTCAAAAATCAAATCCAAAGATAACCGACCTATTGGGTGAAGAAAGAATAATGATACAAGCATTTTCTTCAATAGTTAAAAATGCTGTACAGGCAGGTAATCGCAATGTTATAGGACTCACGGACATATTGGCTGGTGGTGGAGGTACTATCTCTGGTGGGGTAGGTCAGGGTATCACAGCGGCGGTAGCAATAAGAGCATTTCAGCAGCCATTTACATTAACCAACTTAGGATTCTTTCTTGATCGTGCCGGTAAATTAAGTGCAAGAGCAACACCAGAACAAGTAAGGAATGCGTTCAAGGGACTATTAGTCGGCGGAGCGCAGCAAACAGAATTACCGATTATTGGAAGATGATACAAGTAATCGTACTATTTTTAGCATTAGCAATTATCGCGGCAGTTCTACCAACTGACCAACCTTAATGTCCAAACTAAAGCGCTTCCTGAAGATTAAGTTTGCCAAGAACAAAGACTTGGCGATATTTCAATTAGTGAACGAAATAGCCGAAGTAGTATCCGAAGACCTCGCTAAATTAAAAGAAAAGTTTGACACGTTCAGCGAGAAAACCCTTGAAGAACTCAAATCACAAGTAAAAGAGAAAGTTGTCAAGAGGACAATTGAACTAAGGGGCGACAAAGGAGAACGAGGCGAAACAGGAAAACAAGGACTTAGAGGCGAAATAGGAAAAACAGGCGCACAAGGTATTCAAGGAATGGGGGGTGAATCTGGTGCAAGCGGTAAGAGAGGAGAGATAGGTAAACAAGGTGAAAAGGGAGAGAATGGAAAAGACGGAAGCCCAGACACGGGAGATGAAATTATAGGTAAGATAAACAAAGCAAGCGAACTAATAGACGCTTCACGGATTAAAAACCTACCCGTTGAAGGAAAGCGTTTTGGAAGTGTTGGAGCAGGTGGAAGCGAAATCAAAAGCACCGATTTATCTTCCCAGCTTGATGGTTCAACTAAAGACTTTACTGTGCCAGCTAATAAAAGATTTAATTCTCTTATGGGTACGCAGTTTCCTATCGTATACCGCCCGACTACTGATTTTACTGGTTCGGGAACGACTACTTTAACTTTAACGTCAGAAGTCAGTGCGCCCGAAGAGGGTCAAACGCTAATTCTCACTTACGCAGAACCTTAAATGAAATACTTAATTGGATTATTTATAATCGTATTGGGAATAAACGCATACTTGTATATTCCTACGCTTGGTGCGCCGTCATATACTCCGTTGCGTACAATACTCCCAGAGACTGCGGATACGTTTGATATCGGTTCAAGTACAAGACAATGGGCTACTGGATATTTTAATGACTTGAATGTGAGTTCCAGTCTTACGCTTTCTAATTTAACAAGCGGTTCAGTTCTCTTTGTCGCCACGTCAGGACTAATTGAACAAGACAACGCTAACCTATTTTGGGATAACAGCAATAATAGGTTGGGGATTGGGACGGCAACTCCTCAAGAATTGTTGCATGTGGGAGAAGGAACAGATGCATCTGATATAACGGCAACTGGGTTATTAGTAACAAGAGCTGGTTCAAGTAATTTATCAGTTAGAGACAGCACAAATAATGTTGAGACATTTCTTTTTGCTTCTACTGTTGGAGGAATTATGGGAACTGTTACAAATGACCCCTTAAACATTAAGACTAACAACACTAGTGCTATTTTTATTGATGCTTCTCAGAATGTTGGAATAGGAACAGTGGTTCCTGGAACATTATTACACTTAAACAGTCTTGCCAGTACAAATGTTTCTTTATTAACTCTTGAATCAAATATTAACAATGCGGATGAGTATAATGAGATTTTATTCAAGGTTACGGGTGGCGCGAACTATGGAGCAATAAGGTCACATGTCGGTGCACTAACTGGTAACTCTTACATGACTTTTTTAACAACAACAGATGGTGGAACTAATTTAGTTCAGCATATGACAATCCAACATGACGGAAATGTAGGAATTGGAACGGGTAGTCCGGGGGTAAAGTTGGAAGTAAAAGATGGAGAAATAGCTATTAATAGAGCTGTAGCAGATACAGGGTTTAGACAGATATTATTTCAAGACGCAGGATTTACACAATGGGCAATTGGACAAAGAGATGGAGACCATGATTTGCATTTCTTTGATGCAAGTACAGCTGGAGCTGATGATGTTATTATTTTTAAAGCTGGAACAGGAGACGCAGTATTTGGAGCAGATTTATTCTTTACAGGTGATGGCTCAGGTCTGCCTTATGGCTCTATGTTCCAAGACAATGGAGGGACTGTGGTTACAATAGGAACAATAGGTTTGGGAGTTGTAATTGATGGAATGAGTGTAGGACAGACTAATTTAGCAACATTTCAAAACGCTAAAGAGCTTGCCGTTACAAAAGCAGGCAGATACCGCATAACTTGGGGTGTTAGTTTTAGTACGGCGGGCGGAAGCAATCAAGAAATAGAGGGAAGAATAGGAGTCAATGATGTAGCAAACGCACAAGGTTCAGCACATAGATTTATTGGAACAGCAACAGACAAAGGAAACATGGGTGGAACAGCGATATTAGATTTAGCCGCGAGCAATAGAATTTCAATAATGCTGGAAAATGATTCAGATACTCAAAATATACTAGTAGACCACGCCTCCCTCACTTTAATTATGGTTGGAGGCAGTTGAATATGAAAGAAACAAAAATAGTTCAAGGATATAAACCAGACGAGTATTCCGAAAAAGACCACATTTTCGGGAGTGGTGTAACGCCTCATCCTATTGTCTTACCTTCAGGAAACTGGCGTGAGATAGTTATTGATAAAGAGTTCCAAGCAACGAGAGGATTTGAGAATTATGGTTGTGTAACATTTACCGAACTAAATGCGTATGAGAAATTAGCAAAACTTGTCTTAGGAGAAGATTGGAATAAGGCGGAAAGATTTACGTATATTGCTTCGGATACTAACCCAAAAGACAGAGGCAACTCTCCGAGAAAAGTTGCTGACTCTATAAGGAAGATGGGAGTGATAGACGAGATTGAATTACCCTTTGACGATTCAATAGATACTCTTGAAAAGTTTAATTCCCCAAAGCCACTTACTGATAATTTACTTATAAGGGGAAAGATATTTTTAGACAGTTATATACTCGGCTACGATAGGATTCTCGGTTTCAGAGAGATAAGCCGAGACAAGTTAAGGAAAGCTCTAAAGCGTTCGCCCATTGCAATAGCAGTACACGCGTGGACAGAACAAGACGAGGTATATATAAGACCTAAAGACGCACCCGACACGCACCTGACCCTACTTGAAAACGTAAAAGATAATGACGAACTGGAAGTGTTTGATTCTTATATCCCCGCGCATAAAACTCTTTCAAAAGATTTTCCTATTTACTACGCTATGAGATTTTATCTTGAAAAGAAAACACCGACTAAAACTCGTTGGCAGATGATTTTAGACTTCTTTTATGCTATAATACATAAAGGTTACAGGATGGCGAAGTAATAAAAGAGCATTTACTGTAATCTATATATAAAGTCCTACGAGTTTGCCCGAAATTAAATCGCCAAATTGGTAGGAAAGTGGGGGTACGTAAGGTGCGTATCCCTGCGGAAATAATATGAAACTACAACCACCCATAAAGGACTTTTCTTGGAGGGATAATATTTCACAACTTTTTGGTGTGAACCGAGAACTGTACTCAAGATATTTTAATATCCCCGGACACAACGCGATAGATATTAGGGGTAAATATGGAACTCCGATTTTAGCGGCGCATGATGGCACGATAGAGAAGATAATTTACGACGTACCCCACAAAACAAAAGGAAATGGTATCTACCTACTTTCAACCGATAAAACATTCTCAACTAACTACTGGCACTTGGCGGGGTTTGAGTGTGAAATAGGACAGGAGGTTAAAGCTGGTCAGGTTATCGGACTAATGGGAAACTCTGGCTGGGTACGTCCGAAACCGACACCAGAGAAACCACATGACGGAACGCATCTACACTTCGGGAAAAAGCTACACAACCATATAAATCGTTACGGAGGGTTTATTGATCCCGTACCATTCCTTGATCCCGTAAGGTTGCCAGTATTCTTTGTGTATAATCTCTTTTTAGGAAAGCGTGGCGACCATGTAAGCTGGTTGCAGACCATTCTAAAATGTGAGGGCTTCGGACAGGACTACGAACCGATAGCCACATTTGGTCATAAGACACTACGAGACGTGATACGATTTCAGCGAAAGTATAAAATAACACCTTCCTATGGTTACGTGGGGATTAAAACAAGAAAGGTACTAAATGAGAAATGGTCGGTATATTACTAAAGGTCAAAATTAAATAAAAAATTATGATAAGTAGTACAGGAGAAGGGTTGGCGCTCCGAATAAAGTCTTTTGTTGCGCTTATAATCCCTATAGTAAATATCTTACTCGAAAATCTCGGAGTGAATCTCGTAGCGGAAGAGATTGACGGAATTATAGACGCTGGGTTTATAATTGTATTTGCGGCGCTTCAAGTAGTTGCTTGGACACGAAACTATATCTACAAGAAAGAGAGCTTAGGACGCTATGCGTAAAAAAAGAGGGGGTGTTGCCCCGCAAAGAACAACCGCCCCCCTACACAAGATATAACGATTACAACACAAGGTAGTTACAGTCGTCAACATAATTAACTCAATCGTAAGGCGGTAGAGAATTGATTAACGGCAGTCCGCACTTGTTTTGGAAATAAGAAATATAAGTCTATTCATTGTAATAATCCCAATGCTTTCTGGTTTTATGTTCTCGCCGGATATGGCTAAAATTGGCGCGAGAAGTTATGTAATAGAGCCGACAGAGAATATAGTGATTGAGGAAGTAAAACCCCCCACAGAGACGTATGAGGCGTACAGCGTAGAGGTTTACGAGTGGGACACAGCAGAGATAGTTCAATTACCGCCGGAACTACAGAAAATAGCGAAATGTGAGAGTGAGAATAAACATTTTAATGATGATGGTACGGTTTTACGAGGTAGAGTGAATCCTAATGATGTTGGTCGTTTTCAAATAAATCTTGACGCTTGGGGTGAGCGGGCAGAGGAGTTAGGATTAGATGTTTTTGACGAAGCCGACAATATAAGAATGGCACTTTATATATTTTACGAAGAAGGAATACACCACTGGAGATATTCAAAATCCTGCTGGGGTTAAAGGTTCAGATAATAAATAAAATACTATGAACACAACATTCGCAGAGCCAAACGAAGAAGAAATAGTAGAACCAACTCCTGACGATCCGAGACCGGAAGCAGAGACAGAAGAGCCGACAGAAACTCCTGAAGCGGAATAGTTATCCCCTTTATTAAAAAGTAGAATAGTGTATAATAAAGGTACTGGATTGTGGGGGGACGTTAGCGGCGCAGGTTGCTGATGTTCTACCCCTCTCTGGTTTAATAAATTAGTGGATTCTACTCTCAATCTCGTGCAAGTGCTTTAGGAGATTACGGGTCGCGCCTGTTCTATCCGAAAAGTGGCACGGATTGAGACCTGACTAGTCCTCTCAACCTTTCGGGGTTGAGGGTAGAGTTCATTAAATTAGTGGGTTGTTTTATGGGGCGGCTCTACATCCGTGCGAGATGACCAGTTATGTTAATGTGGTAGAGTAGAGTAACAGCATTAACAGAACATTAACACGCGGGCAGTGGGAAACAGTTACTGGTATAGTCCGCAGATTTCATTATCTAAAACCCACCCCCATAAAATAGCCCATTAAAAGTTGTTTATTGGATTGGGCGGTGGCGGACTGTGAGTCGCTCAAAGCTAAACTAAGGTCATAATAGGCAATGAAGCCCTTGTGCTAACCACCGCTATTGCCTGCGAGTCAAACCTCGCCAGCCACAGGTTTTAGTGAGTAATATGAAATCAAAACTAAAAAACACGAAATACGGGGAACTCATAAAAGAGATACGAAGTGAGGAACATAATCATAAGTGCGCCCGCTGTGGTACAAATAAAAACCTAACAATAGACCACATTATCCCGAAGGCAATTCTATTGGCATTTAATTTATTTGAAGAAGTATTTGACGATGACGAGAACTTTCAAATACTATGCAGGGCTTGTAACGCTTGGAAAGCGAACCGCTTAGATATTATGAATAAAAAAACGAAGCCGCTTTTAGAAAAGTATGTTAAAAGGATATAAACAATGGACATAAAACTATTAGAAAAATTAAAAGATGCCGGACTACCTCAGGAAGGAGGGATAATGTTTGCGCATGGAACGAGAATAATGCACACCTCTGACCATTGTTATTGTCCAAGATGCACGGGCGAAGAATATGTGAAAGAACCCCTACTTGAAGAACTCATTGATTGGTGTATTAAAAAGCAACCAAATGAATTTTCAAATTTTACACTCAACCATACTTATGTGGAGGCAGATGGAGGGGGTGGTTACTTATGGGAAGCGTATTTTGATGGCGGAATAGATGGTAAAAATCGGTTTTATGAAACTGGTAAAACAAAAAAAGAAGCCGTAGCAAAATTAGGACTTGCACTCCATGAGGAAGTGTGATAGGATTAGAGGGTTAGATTGTAAAACAAACAAATACACAAAAAGAGCCACCGCTTATAATCCCGCTTTGCTTGGTGGCTCGGCGGGATTTTAGTTTTATAGATTATGAGTAAGGAATGTAACCACAAAAGAATACATACAGAACGATTGATAAAGAAATTACCAGATGAATTCAAAAAAGGTGAAAAACTGGACTTTGTTATTCACAGCATTTGTGCCGATTGTGGAATGTGGATTAAAAGAGTTGACGTTGTTTATAAATGAAGTATCAAATAATCTACGCTGACCCACCTTGGGAATGGAAAACATATTCTAAGAAAGGTAGAAAAAAAACATCAGATAGGCACTATGATTTGATGTCTCTTGAAGAATTATCAACATTGCCAGTTAATGAAATTGCCGATGAAGACTGTATTTTGTTTTTATGGGTACAAGACGCTCACCTACAAAATGCTTTGGCGGTTGCTAAAGATTGGGGATTTACCTATAAAACTATTGGTTTCGTGTGGGATAAAAACACTTTTGGAATGGGTTATTGGACAAGAAAGGGTGCTGAGATATGTTTACTACTCACTAAGGGTACTCCTAAAAGAAAGTCTGGCAGTGTAAGACAGTTTATATCAGAAAAAGCAACAAAACATTCTAAGAAACCAGACGAAGTAAGGAATAGAATCGTTCAACTTATGGGCGACATTCCACGCATAGAACTTTTTGCCCGACAAAAAACAGAGGGTTGGGATGTATGGGGTAACGAAGTGGAGAGTGATATTGAATTAGAAGTTTCAGAGTTGAAGATAAAATAAAAGCGACAAACCGTTGAAAGTTTGCCGTTTTTAATTGTTTTTAACAACCTAATACTAAGTGGTTTATCAGTAAGTTTACCAAAGAAAAAACTGTTTGTCAAGTTTGACCCCGTGAGGGCTGTCAAGATTGAACGTATAATCCCGGCTCTGTGAATTCAACCACCAGCAACCGGGTCAATCCCCAAGTCCATGAGGAAGAGCTTCGTGGGTTTAGGAATGCGTTTAATCAAATCAATAGGTATCCGAAAGTCTCTGCCTATTGCAGTATTAGTACATATCATCACCATCTTATAGGGATAAGAGGAGGTGGTTGTTTGGAGAACGGGAAAACCGCCCGAAAAGAAAAGTTATCCCCAACTCAAAGAAATCTAAGAAATCAAAGTATGGTATAATGGAGAGTATGAAAATAAAAAGAGTATGGGCGATGCCCTCAGCGCATACATTTACTATTAAACCCATCGGAGAACTAATTTCAAGATATGTCGGTAGTGGTAAAAATTGGGTTGATCCCTTTGCGGGTTTTAATAGTCCATCTGAAATAACAAATGACCTCAATCCAGAAGCACCAACTACACATCATGTAGAAGCAATAGTTTTTATGAATATATTTGAAAATGATAGTTTTGATGGTTGGGATGTATGGGGAAATGAAGTAGAAAGTGATATTGAACTATGAACCCCATCCACCAAACCTATAAATACCTAATCCCATGTGAACTCTGCGGCACGACAGGTTTAAGAAACGACCTACAAGCATACTGGTGTTTAGGACACAGAGGAGATTTAAGGGCTTTAGACGAAGACCATCGTGCATGGGAGTGTGCTTGTGGAGAGACGGTCTATCGGCATTATCGTTATAAAGGATTTCCGTTTGTTAAATGCTTTGACTGCAAAAAAGCGAGCGCAAGAGAAAGAACAAAAAGACAGCTATCTTATATATTAAAAAGAGCGTGGAAAAAAGGTAAGAAACGTGCTATAATACAAGAAAGGTCAAACTAATAATAAACAATAAAATGAAGAAGAAAACAATTAAGGTTAATTTATGGGACTGGTATGATAGAGTAGAATTAGCTGCTCAAAGAATCGCGTTAATAGAAAGAGAACTTAACTTTGGAAAACAAGGTGATGTAAATGATGCATTTGATTTTATAATGTCTCTTGGAGATAAAAAAGAAGAAGGCGTATTTACGTTAAAAGACTTTGATGGATATGCTTTTTATTCGTGTGGGCGTGTAAAAGTAGAATTTTCATGGGAAGAAGGAGATGAAAATTCAGGAAAGGTAGTACCAGAGATTCTATTTGAACTTGCTTAATATCATAAATGAACCGCACCTACCGCCTATTAGACCTCAAATCCAAAAGACACGGAAATACTTTCGCCCTCTGTGATAAGCACAAGCCCGATTATAAAATAGGAAAAGACACCGAGCTAAAATTAGTAGCAAACAAAAGCATGGTAGGGACTAAGTGTTTTATGTGCGGCGGGGTTGAAAAATCCGCTTAACTATGGTATAATAAGGTGGTTCTTTAACAATTAACGAACTGATTACTGGGGTTGAGTTTAATAACATAGAGAACAAGAAAACTATGGAAAATAAAACAACCAGCGAATTACTTGACCTTATAGGTAAGTATTCCGTAAAAGAACGGAATGAAAAAGAAATCAGCGATAAGGAATGTGATAATTACGTTGCTGCGATTAAAGAATTGCAGAACCGTGCTCCATTCAATCTTATCTTTGATGAAGATTACTACAGCGAAGAAAACCCTACGCTTGAAGCTCGCTTAAATACTTCCGAAGAGAACCAAGAAGACTTTGGGAAAAAAATAAGGCGACACAAGCACGATGAGAAGTCGGGAGATGTAATGATTAGAATATGAGAAACTCGGTAACTATAAAAGAATTAGCTAAGTTACCTTGTAGAGCTAGAACTCCATTCGTAACAACTCTTGTAAGAAAATGGTGGGAACAACATCCTGATATAACAAAGTGTAAATGGTGTAAGAAAAGATTTACAAGAAAAAGAAATGATAATGTATTTTGTTCTATTACCTGCCGAGTTTATTCTCACCGAAACAGAAAAATTAAATAGGGACTAGTCCTCCCGCTTGACCTCAGTAACCAGTTCATTAACAAAAGGAGTCAATCATGTCATGCCCAAAATGTGGCGAACACTGTCTTGTATCGTTTGTCCCCCAATGGCGATGGTTTCTTAAACTCTTAAAAGGGATAAGGGTTACGGTAACTTGTCTGCACTGCGGAAACAAAACCAAAGTTCCGGCGCGGAATTTATTAAGGAGGTACGGCTAAATAAACCCCGTTGCGTAAAAAGTAGCGGGGTTTTTATTACTAATCTATTACTAATAACATACTAATTAGTACTTGAAATAGTCGGGGGTTTCTGCTATAATGTATAAGCAGGTATAAGCTGCACATTATTTGTTCCCATGGAACTACGCACTCCCCCGATTTTGTCGGGGGTTTGTGTTTGCATTTCAAAAGTTTATATGTTATGATACGAGCATGCGGATAACAGAAGCGACAAGAAAGTTTTTACAGGTCAAGAAAATGGAAGCGTATCAGTTGGCGGAAACAGGAATGACGTATCCGCAAGTGGCGCAGTATATGAGTAAGTATAGAAACTTCAAGCGATCAAAGCAGTGGGTATATCGGGCTGTGAAAGAAATCAAAGAAATTAAGGCAGAATAGTTATCCACAGTTTTAAGTTTTACAATGCGTTGTACATCGTTTATACTAATAAGGTGAAAGGGCGAACAAAATAAAATAAACAAAACCATGAAGAAACTTAATTTAGAATTAGAAGGTAAAGACGGAAACGCTTTTGCATTGATAGGATACTTTAGAGAGGAAGCGAGGCGATCTGGGTGGAGTACGGAAGAAATAATGAAAGTTCAAGAAGATGCAATGTCGGGCGATTACAAACACCTTCTACAAGTTTTGATGTTGGTATAAATATATGAACAAAAAAGAAATCCGCCAGTATTCACTTAAAAGGACTAAAGCGGAACAAAGAGCAAGCGTACTAGCAATAGGACTAGCAAGGAACATTAAAGGGCGAGAGGTAAAATAAAGATATGAAAATAAAAGCTACACTCGTAAAAGCAAAAGAATTAAAGTCAGGTGAGTTGTTTTCAACAGCATCTCAAGCACATTGGGACAATATAGATCCACTTTCAATTGGTGAAAAAGTCTATATTCGTACAGATGCTCCAACACCAAAAGAAGAAGAAGAAGAAGATATCTGTAGAATTGAAATAACAAATTAAAAGTCGCATAAAATAAGTTGCAGAGCAGGGGGTTTGAGTTGAGGCAACTTATCTCAAATCTCCTACCCTTAAAAGAATGAAAGAAACAAAAACAATAAATCATGGTAGAGATAGTGAAAACTATCATTGCAGAGAATGTAAGTTTTCAGATGTTGATGTAAAAGGTACATTAGCAAAAGCAAGACGACACACAGATAAAACAGGACACACAGTTGATGTTTATTATGAAAGTTGGAGGGAAACTACTAAAAGATGGGGAATTAAAAAAACATGAACAACGAAACAAAAATAAAAATAGGCGAAAGCGTAGGGCTAACATTTTGTTGCCAAGAAAAAGGATTGCCGATGTTTATAGGAAAGCAAGAACAATTCAACGAGTATTTCGCCGCGTTAGAGCTATCAGAATGTTGCGATGCAAAAATATCATCATCCTCATGTACTAATTGTGGGGAAGGAGCATGAACAGAGAAATAAAGTTTAGAGTTTGGGACGAAATACGCAAGATGTGGCACGTGTTTACTCTTAATGACCTCATCCGAGGAATTATCGGTACATACGAGATAAACGCAATTAACGCTGACTTTAATAAGGTGTATCAATTCACAGGACTTCACGATAAGAACGGCAAAGAGATTTATGAGGGGGATATTGTGGAATATCCAAGTGGCGATAGAAAAGAGGTAATCTATCGTAAAGGCACGGTTTGTTATAAGGACATTGGTAGTTACCATATATTTGACGAGACAGTAATAGAAATAGTCGGCAACATACACGAAAACCCAGAACTAATATGAACCGATATAAATTCAGCGAGGCAAATCACATCCACCAGATTAAAGTTGGTGAAGAATGGAAACCCCTAAAAGGAACTACAACAGTTATCGGCGAAGTCCTACCGCCACCATTAGCTTATTACGGTTCAGGTCAAGCGTGTAAGGCGCTCGGCTGGTATGACCGCAAGCCAAGAGCCAACTATCTACCGGACAGCGAGGGTATGCCGATACTAGAGAAAGCCCTAGAAGAAATAAAAGAATTGAACCCATTAGAATATCTCGCCCGATTAGACAAAGCATACGGAGCGCATAATGAGTTCAAGAAAAAGCGCGGAAAGGAAGGCACAAGCGTACATGATAAGATTGAAAAGATAGTAAAGGAAGCCATCGCAACTAACGAAGGTATCTTACTGGAAGATTACGCAGACGATATGCTCAACGAGTTCGCCGCGTGGGGCAAAGGCAAGAAGTTTCTCGCTTCGGAAGTCCACGTTTATTCTGAGAAACTATGGCTCGGCGGGATCGTAGATATTTTATACCAAGACAATGGTATGTTTCTCTGTGATATTAAAACAGCAAAAGGTTTTTATCCCTCGCAATTCATTCAAAATGGAATGTACGATTACCAGCAATCTGAAAATGGATTCTTCACCGCTGAGGGAAAGTTAATATCAAAGCCCGTAAAAATTAAAGGCTACTCAATCATTAAAATAAATAAAGGTCTACAAGAAAAAATATACTACAATACTGAGCGCTTGCGTGAGTTCGCTGTGAATATCGCTCAAATGCACGAGACGCTTGGGAAATTAAAAGAAGCAGTAAAATGAAAGAAATAAAATTAGGAGAGAAAGTTAAAGATATAGTTTCGGGTTTTGAGGGAATAGCCATAACAAGATTAGAATATCTGAATGGATGTATTCGTTATACGGTTCAAGCGAAAAAGAATAAAGATAACGAAGTCCCAAACATGGACGTGGACGTAGAACAATTAAGAAAAGTCAATGACGGTATCAACAAGATTAAAAAAGTAACTAAAACAGGTGGTTCTAAAGGTTTCGGAGTAAACAATTCTGCTTATAAGAATTAAAAAAATGAAAGTAATACCAACAGAAGTAACAAAGCTAAGTAGTGGAAAGTCCACGAAGAACGGAAAAACCCACGATTGGACACTCTCAAGAGTAAAGATAGACGGCGATGATAGAGAGTTCACAACCTTTGAGGACTTTAACGGAAAGGAAGGTCAAGAAATAGAGGTAGAGATTAAGGAGGAGGATTATCAAGGCAAGCAGCAATGGAAAATCTATCTGCCTAAAAGGAACGTATGGGCGGAGATAGACGCATTGCGGGCAGATGTTGATAGACTAATGAAGGTAGGTAATATGTCTGATTTACCACTAGAGGTCGCACCAGACGTTACACCAAAAGACGTATTTGGCGAGTAGAACATTAAATAGTTGCTGGGGCGTTCGGACAACGGGAAGGAGGCATTTTATAAAACTCTTATCCTACACGGCGTCCCGGCAATTAAAAAACAAACATGGAAATAGAGAAAATATACAAAATCTTAGATGAAAACAAGTTAAGTCCAAGATACATAAATAAAGATGATGTTGGATTTTCAAGATGGATTGAATTTGAAACAAAGTATCAAAAGTATTGGATTGAATGGTATGTAAATGTTTCTACATTACGAGTTGGTGATAAATATACAATTAGAATACCTTTCACACATATTTCTTTGAATTTGCATTCTCCTTCCAATAAAAAATGTTTGGAATTTAGTCATAAAGATATAACGAAAAATTTCGGTCTTGCAGATGTTGATATAGATTTAACAATAGAAAAATTAGATTGGCAAGAGGAAACCAAAAAATCAGAATGAAAACCTCACTAATTGAAATACTCAACGACGAAATCCGAAAAGCCGGATACATAAGCTATGACGAAATGCTTGCAATTTGCCGCTCTAATAATTATAAAGGCGAAACAGGAAGGCGCAGATTAGAAAGCGATGAAAGCCCGAACATAGAACACGTTATGGCTACAAAGGAAAGCGGAGGGCAGTATGTAAGCGGTTATAAATGGATTGAGGGCGGCGCGCCGAGAAAGAAAGAATATCCAAGCGAAATGCCTCCTGAACAATTAGCACAATTAACAAGAGGTTGGTGATGAAACCAAAAAGCACAAAAGCAAAGGGAAATCTATTGGAAGATTGGGTTGTAAGTCGTTTACATGATTCGGGGCTTGATCCCCGCGCTTATAGACAAAAAGGTTCTGGCTCCGGTTTGAATAAAGGCGATGTATGGAACGCACTTGGATTGAGCATTGAGTGTAAAAACACTAAACAATTCAGTATGGAAGCATTTTGGAAGCAAGCAGACTGTGATTCAATGGGAACACAAACACCGATAGTTGTGTGGCATCCGCCGCAAAAAGGATTAGAAGCATCGCGGGTAGTAATGAATTGGTCATACTTTGAAGAACTACTACTCGGACAAAAAGGCGGTGCGCCAATGGAAGAACACCCAAAACTAAAATATCCGTTAATGAGATTACGACAGGCGATAACAGATGCGTTAAGAGTTTTACCAAAAGAGTATGAATAAGCCATTACAAATCCCCGCAACTTTAGAAGGAATCAACGCATTAAAAGCGGGCGATATGAGTATAAGATTCCACAGTCAGGAGATGTCCGCAGAGGAAGCTCTAATACTTTTACAGTATCGTGGCGAATTCGGGTGGCTCATGTTCAAGCCGGAAGAATTTAAGAACGAAGAAATCCCAACAGACGACCCAGAACATGAAGGCAAGACACCTCAACAGCGCCTACGGGCAAGAATGTTCGTTTACTTTGTAGATACAAGAGACAAAGAGGGATTCAACAAATGGTATGCGGCGGAAATAGAAAAGATAGGTCAGAAATACTTGGAAAAGTTATCCACTTGATTTACAACGTCAGTATGCTATAATAGTAGTATGAAAGTAGAAAAAATAGATATTAAAAGGGAAATACTAGAAATCCCAGATGGTAGAGATAGGGTTGATTTTGCTATAAGACCTGATTTAAGTGCGTTGCCCTTGTTAAACAAAGGCGAAGTACCACAGATGTATGATATTACTTCTAAAAGGGAAACTTATCTAATTCGTAAAGTTGCTTATGGTAGTAAAAATCCAAAGAATTATGCAGTCAAAATTGATGATAGGGGATTGTTTAGCGAATTAACTCAAATAACTAATAATATGTTAAATGAGGCGGTGGAAAAAAAGACAGATTGGTGGCGACATGAAATAATGAAAGAACTTGGCGAGCAGAGATGGCGCATAAGAACCTTGCCTTGGTGGAAAAGATTACTAGGAAAATTTTAATATAGAAATGAACCTCCCCAAGAAAACATTTGACGAAATAATCGCCCAGCTTAAAAAGGGAAAAGTAGTAATCACCGGACTTCTGACTCTGCGGGTCAAAACTATGCAAGCCCGTAAGGTAGGAGGATTTGACGGAAAGACTAAAGTGATCCCCGAACATAAATATATTAGCGCAAAGGTCTCAAAATACTTAAAGGGGAAGGTATGAAGAAAATAAATAAATTTCTTGACGAACTTCAAAAGAGTAATGCGGTTCTCGTTGCTGGAAGTTATGCTCGTGGCGAGGAAACCGAGAGCAGTGATATAGATTTTCAAATAAAGACACCAAAGGAATGTATTATATACGGAATAAGAAATCCTAATTTAGATTTTATTATAGGACTACTCAAAAAGTATGGAATCAAATGGAATAGCACAAGGACTGGGTATATTTCTACTATCGGACAGACGAACGATATCCCTACGCAAATGGAGTTCTATGACTATTTTCATCGGAATAAAAATAGACAAAAATCTGTTTCAATAATGGGCGTTCAATTTAGAACACATTAAAAATGAATAAACTCCAAACAATAATCAAAAAGTGCATTGAGGCGAACGAATCTATCGTTGAGTTGAAGTTTGGGTGTGAGGTTGAGTATGTTGACTTGGTTTTCTCTGTATACGATTTGTCGTTCGGGGAGATTTGTATTGTTCATAGAGAGGGCGGAAGAAAGGAAAAAGTTTTTGAGAGTGATATAAAAATTATCGGCAGACCAATAACCCTTGAAGATGTTTTGATGGCAGTAGACAAAACAAAAAGAACAGGATGCTTAAATGTAAATCAAGCGGGAATACTTGAATATGAAAGTTCAAGGGTAACGCAGAGACAAGAATGGCATCTCGGAAAAACCCTTGAACAAAACTGGGAACTATGGTCGGAACAGGAAAGAGAATTTATTTACGAGTTATTGAAATGAAGAGTTATAAATTATCATCTAAGTTTGTTATATGTCTTAGTGCAGCCGAATGGTTTATTTTGGGCAGTTTAATTGAATATGAACAAATGCCTATACTCTTATGGCTTTTGTGTTTTGTCCTTGCGTGGAATACTACACGCGCAGGAATATATTTGTTAATTCAAAGGTCAAGATAATTAAGTAATAGGAATATGTATAAAATAAGTACAGTAAATTGTTCAAAGTGTGGGCACGAAGTAACTGGTGCAACCTATATTCAGAGTGGCGATATGGAAATAGATTCTGAAAAGACACAGCACGCAGGAAACATGAAAAGAGTTTGTGGTTTCTGTGGATACTACTGGTACGAAAGTTCGGCAGATAATATCCATAACGCCGCAACTATAGGAGGAATACAGCAACCAACAGAAGAACCAAAAAACTAAAACAATTCAAGGGTAATAGATATGATAATAATACTTACCATAAGTGCCATTGCCTGCATATCTTTCTTTATTTGGGCGATGTTAGATTCTTATTTAAATGGGAGTTGCAATAGTCCGTCTTGGATTCATCAAGTACCATGTACAGCTTGGAAATACACAGAACCCAGAAATACTTGAGATACTTGACCGGGTTAAGGAGATAGAAAAACGATTAAAATGATTAGCATTATTTGGATATTATCTATAGTGGGCATCTTGTATCTTGTTCGAAAGAACAAACCACTTATGGGTCTTGTGTTGACAGCGTGGTTAATAATGACGTTTTTGTGATGCAAAAAACTAAAAAATATGTTATAATACACAAATGAAAGAGAATATAGGAACGTGTCCTGTCTGTCGTAAGATACTTTTAAGGCGGGCGGAATTGGAGGCAAAGGATGGCAACAAAATGCAATATCTCACGCGATGCTCTCATTGCCAAGCATCATTAAAAGTCGTAATAGGAGTAGAAATTTTAGTTTATAAATATGATACAAGCGAAAAAGTATAATAACCGGGCTGAACTTGAGAAGTTTATTAGAGCCGAAATTGGTGATGATATGCAAAGAAACAAAGAAGCGAACTTGTCAATTACAGGAACGCGAGCGGAGTTAGAGAGATTAAAATTAAGCGATCAAAGTATGGTATGGGGGATAAAATGTGTTATTAGCGACACACCTACTAAAGACTTCAAAGGAGTTAGAGTAGGACAAATAAAGAAATGATAGCAGGCACAAAGCACACAGAACGAGCAAAAAATAAGAACAGGATATCAAAACTAACAAGTCCTAAAACCATTAAGGGAGATAAAATGTGGAATTGGAAGGGCGGGTTACCAAAGTGTTTATTGTGCGATGAAGAATTAACGAGATATGATAGCAAAACTAAAAAATGTAAGAACTGTATAACAAAGTTTTCAAAAATTAAGGAATTGAAGTGTTTGGACTGTAAGAAAAAGAAGAATAATTATAGAAAGAGATGTAGAAACTGTTGGAAATTATATAGCAAGGGAAAGAATCATTGGAATTGGCAAGGAGGAATTACAGAGGAGAGATTACATAATAGATTCTACACGAGAAAAAGGGAAATGCAGAAAATATCAGCTGGTGGTTCTCATATAGAAAAAGAGTGGGTTGATATTAAAATGAAGTATGGGTTTATGTGTTTGTGTTGTAAAAAGGTTGAACCAGAAATTAAATTAACAAGAGACCATATTATACCAATAAGTGCTTGGAAAACCTACATTCAATTTCATCCTGAAATAAAATATCAATGTGATGATATAGAAAATATCCAACCACTCTGTTTACGGTGTAATATGATTAAAAGAACAAAAATAATTAACTATAAAAACTTATGGCAAAAGGTGATATAACAAAGATACTAAGAGGAGAAGGGTTTAGAAAACGATTATTGGAAGGCGTGGACATCGTTGGCAACGCTTGCGGTATGACTATGGGCGGGTATGGCAGAAACCTACTCATTGAGCGCAGAGTCCATGTAGTACCTGTAGTAACCAACGACGGTAAACGTGTAGCAAAAGCCATAAACCCTAAAGACCCCATACAAAGAATGGCTGTAAGAGCTTTAGAAGACGCGGCATCTAATACTGACCTAAAGGCAGGAGATGGTACAACAGGAACTATCGTATTGGCACAAGCGATTATTCACGAGGCATTTGATAGGATAGGCATCACAGATGAGGTAATTAAAGTAGCGCAAGATAAGAATGTAAAGCAAGTAAGCGTAGTCAAGCTCCGACAAGAAATAAACGAAACAAAAGAAAGGGTATTAAAGTCCTTAGAAAAGAAACGTATCAAGATAAAGTCATTAGAGGACTTGGAAAAAGTAGCGATTACCTCTGTTGAGGATAAAGAACTCGGAAAAGTTATCGCCGGGATGGTTAAAAAAGTAGGCGAAGATGGACACGTATTCGCAGAAGAAGGATTTAACTTCAAGACCGAAACTGAAATCATAGAGGGTATGAAGTTTGGCGGTAAGTTGGCGGCGAACTTTATGATTAACAACCCCAACCGAATGGAAGCAGAATTGAGAGACGTAAAAGTAATCGTAACGAACCACACAGTGAAAAGCGCTGCTAATTTTGTAAGAAACAGTAATGGGGATTCTATTTTCGGAGATATCAGCGTTAAAGAAAGACAGATAGTTGTTATGGGCTGGAAGTTTGAAAAACAGTTCTTGATTGATGTGGCGAATATGTGGCGGCAGAAAAACTTTCAGATTTATTGCGTGAAAGTTCCCTCTCTTTTGACCGAGCAATTGAAAGACATAGCAACTTGGGTGGGTGCAGGAATGGTTGATGAAAACCAGAACATGAAGTTATCTGATCTCGCACCGACTGACTTGGGAACACTTAAAAAGATAGTCATAAACGCTGAAGAAACCATACTTGTAGGCGGCGGCGGCAGTAAAAGAGATATCAATCGGCGTATCAAAGAAATCAAAGAGCAGATTAAAATTGAAAAGCTCCCAGAGTTCAAAAAGAAGTTAGCAGGCAGGATAGCGTCTTTGGCAAGCGGTGTAGGGATCATTAAGGTAGGATTTGATTCACAAACAGAACAGATTTATGTACTGGATAAAATACAGGACTCGGTGTTGTCTACTAAAGAAGCATTAAAGGAAGGAACGGTAAAAGGCGGAGGACTTGCCTTAAAAGAAATAGCCGAGAAGTTGCCTAAGGACAATATCCTTAAAGAACCATTACAAGCGTGTTATAAGAAAATCCAAGAGAACGCTGGCGAGGAGTTTAAGATACCGGACGGCGTGGTAGATTCTTACAGCGTAATCAAAGCCCAAGTAGAGAACGCTTGCTCGGTGGCTTCCGTGTTGATAATGGCATCAGGAGGAATTTATGAAGAGCAAGACATAACATTAGACGAAATGAAAGGCGAGATTGTTAAGTTAGCGGAAAGGGTCGGTGGAGAGAGAATGCCCGAAGATCCCGCATTGGATAGATAAAAAGATGGATAATATAATTCGCATAAAAGCAAATTACAGTTTCTGGCGACATCCTATACAATGGATTAAAGACATAAAATATCGTAGAACATTGGAAGCACTTATGAACTGGGATTGGGAGCATGGCGGAAAAGAAAAGTTCTACGAAGAAATGTCAAAAGTCGTAGGAAGCGAAGGAACGTGTTAGGTAATGAAAATACTTCATAGACCACCACGATTATACTGGTTATTGAGGTTGTTTTTCCCAGAATATAGATTTGAGATAACACATGGATTTGCTTTTGGGGATACTATCTATTCAAGGCACAACCCTGTCCCGCAGGACGTATTGGTACACGAGAGAGTTCACCTGAAACAAATGAAGCACTCAAAACTTTACGGCATTTGGCATTTTGTAAGGTTTGTTCTTTCTAAGGGGTTTAGATATAGAACAGAATTAGAGGCGTTCCGGGCGCAATATAAGTTCTGTAAGAGCAAGGGATTGGTGTTAAGTCCACACCGAATGGCAAGAAACCTATCAGAACAAAAAATATATGGTCGATATGTTAGCTATAATGAAGCACTAATTGATATATTAAGATGAGCAAAAAAACAAAAAACCAAGAAAATAAAGAAGTAGAACAGAAGCAAGAACGTCTGCGTCTCGTGGCGAAATCCCACGAGGTATTAAAACTTCTTCAAGACGAAACAAGCAAAGACGCATTGGCGATACTTAATTTCCTTATTCAAGGAATAAATACATATCTCAATGAGGAAGCGGCAGAAAGAATAATTAAAGATGTGTGTAAAAAAGATTTAGATGCCAAGTAAATTCAAGAACTTAAAACCCGAAGAAAAGAAAGCTGCGTTTTTAGAACTTATGTTGAGACCAGTGGGTGCAACACGTCATAAAGCCATAGCCACGATTATGAGCCGAAGAAATTTATCCTTTGACGAGGCGAAAAAACTTCAAGCTTTAAGGATTTTAGACATAACAGAAGAAGAACTGCCGAAACTTGAAAGACCAAAAATGCCGAAATCAAATTTAGGAGTTCCAGTATGACTTATGTTATTAGATTAACCCCAAAAGCGTTTGAGAATAAACGCAGTCCCATTCCTGCGCGTATCACCACGAAAGTAGAAATTACAGACAAGGGAATGCAAGCATGGTACAAAGGACACCCATATCCTAAAAAGACAACATCAGATGAAATGGTTGTCTATGCGGTTGATGCTGTAAAGAGATGTGCATTAGTGCTTGTGAGGACTCCCGTGTTCCCAAAGCGACAGGTTAAGGGGTTCGTAGAGTTCTCTGATAGGATACTTCGTAAGTTTTATTTAGACAAAAAGTTATATTGCCCCATTGCCAGAGAAGTGAGAGATATTCCATACGAAAACGAAACCGAAAGAATACTTTTTAAGACAAGTGCTATGATATTACAGTTTGATAACATCTACCGACTACCTACACAGGACTTATTAGAATTATATGACCAGAACGCCCCAATTGTAAGAGAATTAAAGAGATTGCTTGATGTGTGGGTTGATCGGGAAAAGAATAAGAACATCCTGTGGAAACTAAAGAGAATTAGACCAGTCATTAACGTATTGTACTTATATCCAAAAGTAAGAAAACGCATCAAGGAGATATTAGATGGGCTGGATTTAGAAAAGATAAAACTGGACGAAGCAGACTGGTATTGGTGTCTCAACGTGCCGAACTATGACTTTCGCGGGGTGTCTTATGAAGAAAGAGCTAAACAATTTACAGAAATAACAGGCGTAAAGATAGTGCCGATTGAAGACCTTGCGAAAAGAATACAAGGATGAACTTTGAGCGCAATATACAAATACTAAAGGTCATTCTGATGGTATTTGCCATAGCGTGGTTTAGTTGGTTGTTGTGGTGATTAAAATGTGCTATACTTAGAACATGGAAGAAATAAAACAAGAGACTCCAAAGTTCTCATTCACCATAAGCTGGAGCAAAGAAGGCACGGAAAACTTCATAAAAGAACATGGGATAGAGAAGTTTATGGAGTTCGCGGGGGAAAGATTAAAAGAGAAATATATTCTTGAAATGCTCAAAAGGTTCAAAGATGCGGGCTGGGAAATAAAATAATGCCAAAACATACAGTAAAAGAGCGCAAAAAGCGCAAGAAGAAAAAGAAATGAGAATAACATTAACAGTAATAGCAATAGTAGTTTATACGTTCGCTATCATTGGAGCGTACGAAGTATTTAAGAACCCCAGTGATGTCAATGGCGACGGAGTAGTAAACTTGCAGGATTTAAGCATAGTAGCGTTTAATTTAGATGACAAAGAATAGATACACAACACACTTTGAATATAATTATTTATGTGTCTGTAAGGAGTGTGGCGCAATTGCTAAAGTAATTAACTCTAAAGATGGCACAGTAAAACACCTTACATTATGGGAAAGAGTTAAATTATTATTGAGTATATGACAAAGAATAAAGAAGTGAAAGGTCAAAAATAATAAACAATAAAATGGATAAAAAATATACAGAGCTTAGATTATTCCTTTCAAATGCTGTAAAGATTGTTATTTACTATGAGGGCAATATATTTGATAACTTGTGGGATGACCTTACTCAAGAATCAGACTATTTCCTTGTCTCAAATTATGATTATTCGCAGATGTGTATTTATGGAGGGAATAGACAACTACTATTTTCTGGGAACGAAAAAGAAGAACCGACCGTAATAGACTGGCAAAAGGTAATAGGATTTGATTTAATTTCGCCAGATTAAATAACTAAAACAGAAAGACTATGAAGAAAGAAGTATTTTATAAGGAGTACGCAAACACACCATTGGGATATAGGTGTAAAGTATTAACGCTTGATGAACGAAGCCCGATAGCGGGAATGTCCTTACAAAGTATTAGTATTGAATTGCATAAAATAGACGACAAATTACGGAAAGACGAAATCCGCCGCGCCGATCTATTAAAAGGATATGAGATGTATTTGGCTCTTAATACCAGATAACTAACAAAGGAGGAAGATTATGAAAGACTTATTAAAACATTTCAAACCAAGTAGTGGTGGTAATCCTCAAAACATTTATAAGGAGATTATATTTACACCAAGAACTAAAGAAGACGATAGGAAAGCAGAGCAGATGGCAGAGATTATGAAATATGAATTAGAACAACATTATGCCCGGAGGTAGACCAACAAAGTATAGCGAAGAAGTATTAGAGCAAGCGCGAGAATACATTGCGTCTTGTGTTGATAAGGTTACGAAATACCAAGTAGGGGAAGACAAAGACGGAAACCCCACTTATGGGTTTAAGTGTGAAGTAAGAATGCCAACAGCAGAAGGACTAGCGAGTCATCTTGGCGTATCACGTAAAACATTGTATAATTGGGCTGATAAGAACGAAGAGTTTTTACACATATTAGAGGCTATAAACCAAGAACAAGTCAAGCGGCTAATTGATAAAGGACTATCGGGCGATTATAATTCAACAATAGCTAAGCTCGTATTAGCAAGACATGGTTATAAAGATGAGAGTAGAGTAGAAGATGAGGGAGCTAAGAAACAAATAGACGAACTACGAAAGGACATGAGAGAATTTATAACCGATGCTAAAACCAGACCTACCAACAATACCTCCGAGGGAGAAGACGGCGTGTCTTAAACTCTTAAAGCTATTTAAGATAGAAGGACAACCCGCAGACGAGATGGTTACGCCGGGACAGCTTACTATTTTTCATGCGTTAGTCTTTCAGCCACGCAAAAGAGTACAAATAGTTTGCAGTACACAGTATGGCAAGAGTCTTATTACTGCTCTCGCACTACTCGTTATATCATGTATTCAAGAACAAGTAGCGGCTGTCATTGCTCCTACGAACGACAAAGCCAAAATAATAATGCGGTATTACATTCAGCACATAGGCGATCATCCTATACTTTATTCGCAGTTAGAGAAAGATACTAAGTTAGAGAGGCTAAGACAGGAAGAAAGTAAACAACGTATTATTTTAAGAAACGGTGGCGGTGCTTTTGTGCTCTCAGTTCAAGCGGGCAATACTCGTAAGCAAGTAGAAGCCGCTATGGGAATGGGTGCAAAGATAGTTATTCAAGATGAGTCGTGTTTGATTCCTGATATAGCGGAATCAACGGTCTTTAGGATGATAGCGGGTAAGGGCAAAGAAGCGTTCTACTGCAAGATAGGGAATCCATTTTATCGAGTAGCTCCAAACTCGCACTTCTATCAGAGCTGGCGAGACCCTAATTACTACAAGGTCTTTATTGATTACCACAGAGGAATACAAGAGGGCAGATATACTCAGGAGTTCATAACCGAAGCCCAGACGAAACCTAAGTTTGATATACTGTTTGAGTGTGAGTTTCCTCCGCCTGACTCTATTGATATGAAAGGATACTCTCCGCTGGTCTTAGACGAAGACTTAGACAGGGCTTACGTTCAAGAATTAGATATGTTCGGAGAACGGCGATTAGGAGTAGACGTAGCAGGCGGTGGCAGGAATTACTCTACGATAGTCCATCGGGGAAGAAACGGGGCAGAGCTTATTTATAGAGAAAAGAACCCAGATACTATGGGGTTTGCAGGAGAAGTATCACACATGGCAATGGAACTTGGTGTTGATATGGTGTTTGTGGATTTAGTGGGCATAGGCAGGGGATTGTATGATAGATTGTGCGAAAATGTGGAACTGAATGTTGTAGGAGTAAACGCTGGCGCTAAGCCAAGAGACACAGAGAACTTCATCAACCTTAGAGCTGAAGCATTTTGGCGTATGAGAGAATGGCTACGGAGTGGCGGTCAGCTCGTAAGGAATGAGGGCTTTGAAGAAATAAGAGCCATCCGTTACAAGATACAGTCAGACAAGAAAGTTAAGATAATGTCAAAGGAGGATATGGCAAGTGAAGGTATTATGTCTCCCGATGTTGCCGATGCTTTAATGCTTACGTTTGCGAAAGACAAAGTTCATACAAAAGGAGCGGAGGTTATAAAGCCCGGACTTAGTAAATCAATATCTAATCCATACTTGCATACTCGCTGGTAGTATGTTATAATTGAGATAACCTACGGGGTGTTTTAGGTGTACGCACTAACTGCGTATTTTTTGTTATGAAAACAGGCATACATATTTGCATATTCAATCCCGACAATCCATTAGGGAACAAAGTAGTAGAAAAGGAAATAGAACCAACAGAGGAGAATATATTAAAACTTATTAAAAAATTACTTAAGAGATGATAGGTCAAATCATTACCTTCGAAAAAGTAAACGGCGTACTAAAGCCAGTTAATGGTGAGTTGTCGCCTTATCAGCCAACTGAAGATGTGGTTGAGATTACCCGCCACGTTAAGAGAGACTATCAGACGGGCATAGATATCCTTTATGACCCAAGACGTGAGTTTAATAACAAGTCCGTACTGGATGAGTTAAACGACAACCAACAGGCATTCTTGATGTATCCTCGTCAGGACTTAATAGACCCCGAAGAGAACTGGCGATGGAATGGTGTCAGACCAGTTACGAGGAATAGGATACTTTCTCTTGCGGCTCACTTGACGGCTAATACTCTAATACCCGGAGTGTTCGCTCAAAACCCCGATGACGAAGAGGACAGAGAAATGGCTGAAATCATGCGAGCCATGATTGAATGGAATGTAAGAAACTCTGATTATGACGTTACGTTCCTTTATGCTGTTATCGCTGGGTTGGTAAATCCGGTAGCTTACTTAGGTGTAGAGTTCATTGAGGCGGTGCAGATGATAAAGACCCGAACGAGGAACGGCATCAAACGAGAAGAAGCAATTGACGATGTACTTTCAGGGCTTCAAGTATCAAGCATTCCGTTGGATGAGATACTAATTACTAATCCTTATGAGTATGAGATTCAACGCCAAAGAGCATTAGGCAGACGACAATATATTGAGTATTCACAGCTTGAGAAGATATTTGGCAATCATCCAAATTGGAAGTTCGTTACTCCGGGTGTTAAGACAATTTACAACGAAGAAGATGGAACGTTCTATGACCAACGCGATGAGGACTTAGACACTTTAGCAGAGCGATTTGAATACTTTAATAGGGGAGACGACTTACAAATACCGTTCATTAACGGGATTTATCTCGGCGAGACAGATGTATTAGCCAATCCAATGAAGCATCGCGACCAAGAGAACCGACCAAAGTACCCCTTGATTAAGTTCGGTGCAGAGCCAATTGACGAAAAACGATTCTTCTTTTATAAGTCTATTGCATCCAAGTTGATGCAGAATTATAAATTAACCAATAGGATATGGCAGATAGTAGTAGACACCGAAGTTCTTAACCTTAAACCTCCTGTGGGAGTAATGGGTGATGATAAGTTAGGAACTGATATCT
>SDBT01001449.1_pt1 | contig 41792 bp, 42 predicted proteins | sample 2277101 | NCBI WGS metagenome assembly SDBT01 (sample SAMN10404973, study PRJNA504765) | marine sediment metagenome | isolation source: marine sediment core GS10_PC15, 103 cmbsf | place: Arctic Ocean: Southern Knipovich Ridge | collected 2010 | reverse complement strand
AGTTCGACGCATCGGGCTAAGGAGCCTAAGGCTCGTTAATAATTAAAAGAGCGGCATTAGTTCCTGTGGTGTTATCTTATAGTCATTGTGGCAGCGTGCTCCTACGTAGGCCTGTCATCTCGGCTTGGGGGGCGGAGTCACGAATAATGGTTACGATACGGGCGAGTTCGCCTATTTTGCGCTGCGGCAGATGTGCAAGTGTTTTCTTCATTACCGGCCATTATAACTGTAATTGTTATCGTGTCTAATGGTTTTTTTAATAGGGCAACCACAAGGGATTGCCCCTACAAAATCGGTGTTAATCTGTGTTCATAGGTGGCTAAGTAGTTGAAAAATCTGCGAAATCTATCCACGGCCAAGCAGAGCTTGACCGTGCCACCCATTACCCGTTGCGCGTGGCGTACACTTTTGTTTTTTGCCATTCGGGCGGCACCTTGGGCACGAGCTTGCGCCGCACCCAAGGCACAAGCCACCGCTGTTGTACCTGTGGTATAAATTGTTGTTTTTGTTACATTTTTTCCATTTGAGTGTCATACAGTTGGCACTTTCTTGGTGTAGATTATTCCATTTCGTATGCTCACTGCTATATACTCGTCTGCGGACAAATACACAGCTTGTCTTGTACTAATTATAATACCCGTTCTGCCGGGATAAGCCCCGTTGTGGGGTGACGGTTGCTGTGGCCGTGTCCAACCCGGCGACGGGTATTTTAATTCAGGACGGGCGATGGGAAGCCATTGCGCAATAAAACAACTCGCAGCAAAAAAAGGACAACGAACAAAAGATATGCTCGTGCTGGCCCAGTACAACGATCCGTTCTATGTTGGTTCTGATACACAGCTTGCTGGTGCCGAATGGGCGGAAAAACTTTATTATATGCTCGGCCAGAAAAGGGATGTGCATCTAAGAAGATTGCATTATTTTGCTCTGACCCAGCTGTGGCATAGAAAGCCCGATGGCAGGATTTATACGAATACGGCAGCTAACTGGAAATTTTTGCATGACTCGTTTAAGTTTGCCCGTTATCTTGGTTTGCTGGCTTACGATGTTTTTGTTGACCGGCGCAACCTTTTTACCTCATCGTGCAGTCCATGCAACTTCAAAGCAGATAGGCCCAGCCAGTGGCGCAGCGATATAGCCGGCAAAATCGAAAGACTCTGCCGCTTCCATACGAGGGGAATTGTCGCCAGGTGTCTGCCGGTTCATATTGAGATATGGGTTGAAAAATCAACTGCATCCGATTTGCTGAATTCCATCGCTGAGAAGTATCATATAAATGTGGTTGCAAGTATGGGTGAAATTTCACTGACAGCGGTGTGGCAGTTTATGAAACGAGTTTCGTGTGTTGACCGTCCTGTACGGATTTTTTATGTCAGCGATTTTGATCCTGCTGGCGAGCATATGCCGATAAGCGTTGCAAGGAAAATCGAATTTATTTTGCGACAATATAAGCTCAAAAAGAAACTCGATATTAAACTCAAACCCTTAATGCTTACCAGGAGACAGTGCAGGAAATTTCAGTTGCCCGGCGTTCCAGTATGCGAAAACTCTAAGAAAAGTTTTTCTTTTACGCAATACCATGGCAGAATATCGACCGAGCTGCACGCCCTTGAAGTTGCCCAGCCGGGCTACATACACAAAACTGTTAGCGAACAATTGCGAAAGTATCTTGATATTGCAAAGATAAATAAGACAGTAAGGGTTGTTGAATCGGCTATGTCGCAGACAATTGAGCAGATTAGCCGGGTTATTAAAGAGAATAAGACCTTAGCTGGTGCCATCATGGCAGCCGAGGGCCTGATGGGCCAAAACCGAACTATGCCTGACTGCGACAATAGCGGCCCGTGGCTGCTCGATTCAAAAAGGGATTATTTGAGACAGTTGGCAGAATACCACCTGCATAAATTGAGATGATCTCAGGATGAATCAATTAATTTTCGGCGGAGAACAGTTCAAAGATGCCACAGGCGGCAACCACGGCGGCGATGGTAAGGATCATCATGGGTTGCCATTCAAATTGGCCGCTGATAATGGCCTGAGCGATACTGCCGGACAGCCGTGCTGTCAGGCCGGAAAGCGTTTCGGTAATCTGCTGCAGGAATACTATCACGGCAATTGCCCCTATTGATGCCATAATGCATCCGGCAAGGGCAAGTCGCTCCTGCAGGATAACCTTTGCGAGAAGTTTCTGCTGGGCCCGCAACTGAACACAGCTTAAAACTTTATCCGCGAAATCCGCGCTTACGGTTTTTTCGCAGCGGCGCAAACCGTCGGTGAGTATTCGGTCGAATTGTTTTTCATTTTGTGATTTATCTGCCAACATAATCATTCTCCCTAACTGAATCAGCCAGAAGCCCTTTTAACATATTTCGGCCTCTGAATAAATAGGTCTTAACGGTATTTTTCCGTTTTTTTGTAATTTTTGCGATTTCGGATATAGTTTTTCCCTCACGATAAAACAGTACGATCGCCGCTGCCGACTCTTTTGGCAGGCGCTGGACAGCGGACCAGATCATTTCGCTCAACTCACTCTTTTCAACAGTTTCCTGCGGACCACGGTCACTATCGACTAATTTTGCCTCATGGCTGGCGGTTAATTGCTGATGCTGCTTATTCTTTCGCAGATGATTTACTGTCTTATTATATGTTATCCGCAGCAGCCATGTACTCAATTTTGCCCGTCCGGCGTATCCCGGCAGGGATTTGTGAGCGGCCAGAAAGGTTTCGGCTGCCACATCTTCCGCATCGTTTTCATTCAGACCGAGCGACCTACAGAACAAAAATACCGCCTGCTGGTATTTACGGACAAATTCACCGAACGTGCGCTCATCACCTGCGCAAAGCCGCCGCAGCCAGCTTGTTTTCCGCTCTGGAGGTACATTGCCCGTCAAAAAACGCTCCTTTCCAGTATTAGTCGCATCCGGCCGCTGAAAAGTTTCAATTTTTTTGAAACCTTTCATGCAATTGCAGCGACTAATTATATGAAATCTGCTATCATTAGACAAAAGGAATAAAATTAAGAAATAGGGAGCGAAATGAAAATGACTAATTCAAAAAGCGTTATTTCAGTGGTCCTACTGTGTTTGGCCGCTGCTGTCGGCGGCTGTGATATTCAGATGAGCTACTCATCCTGGCCGCGGGCCGAATCGGAGAGAACCGAGCAGCTGTCGGCTCATTTGGCGGATGGGTCGGTGGTTGAGATAGAGACCAGCCGGGGCTCAATTACTATTAACGGTGCCGATGTTCAGGCATGCAGCATTACCGCTATAATTAAGGCCTGGGCCGAGAACGATGAAGAGGCCAAGGAACTGGCGGAACAGACAAAAATCGAGCTTAAAAGCTCAGATAAAAAACTGGCGATAATTACCGTCAGGCCGAAACTGGAGAATAATCAGAGCATCGGTGTTGACTTTGATTTGATCGTACCAAAGGAGACCCATATTCAATGCGCAAGCTCGCGCGGGTCGATCAAGGTTACTAATATCCAGGGCGACCTTGAAAGCACGGTTAGCCGCGGCTCCATTACGGTAGAGGCAATTCAAGGCTCGGCTGAGTTGACTACCTCCCGCGGCAATATAACCTGTAAGGATATATCCAACGGTGATATAAAGTTACAGACGAGCAGGGGACATATTAATCTTGGCAATGCTTCCGCTGATTCTCTTTCGCTTGTATCGAGCAGGGGCCATATCGATGTTTGCAAAACTTCAGCGGCAACGGCTCATATCTCTTCTTCACGCGGCCATATTACCTGCAAAGATATTACTTTTGCCAAACTTGCCGGCGAAATAAGTAGGGGGAACTTTTCGATTGACTATTCCCAATCATCGCCGCCTGAAATTGCCGCAGATATAACTACATCACGCGGTAATATTGACTTTGTGACACCTCCGGCCTTTGCCGGCCCAGTAGATCTTAGCGTCAGCAGGGGTTCTATCAATACGAAGCTTGCAATTAAAGTAGAGGGCGAGATCAGCAAAGACCAAATAACCGGAACGGTCGGGCAGGGGAACGGAAGACTAAACCTTAGGACCAGCAGAGGTTCAATTTCGATAAAATAATGAAACCAGGAAAAGAATCAAATATGGCGAAATTCTACAAAATTGTCAGGTTAGTGCTGATTTGCTTTAGCTTCTCCGCCGGATTTGCTTTTGCAAACCATCAGAAAACGTCCGACCCCAATCAGCCGGTCTGGGCTAAATCTATCCCGCCGAAAGAACTTAAAGAGGATCTGGATTTTCTCTTCAAGACAATCGAAGAAGTTCATCCGAACATGTACGCATACACCAGTAAAGAGGAATTTGAGCCATCGCGAGAGCAGTTATACAAAAACATCACTCGACCAATGACTCGGCTCAATTTTTTGAAGCTTGTCGCTCCAACTATTGCCTTTTTAAAAAGTAACCACACAATTATGTTTCCACCTTTGCCTCCTGCACCTGGCGAATTGACAGATTTTATTCAAAACGGTGGTAAATTTTTCCCTCTATCTATTGATTGGTATAAAGGGGAAGTAATCTTATCAGAAAATTACACATCTGAAAAGCTGCCATTGGGAGGGACAATATTACAGATTAATGGTGAGGATATTTCAAAAGTAATAAAACGGTTGGAAAGGTATTATTCAGCGGAGGGCAAAAATACTTGTCCTGCCGCACTGGAGAAGGATAAAGCTATAAGGTTTCTCTTCTGGCTGGAATATGGTCCCATAGAAACTCTAAAACTGCAAATCAAGGCGGTTGATGGTACGATTAATGATTATATTGTCGAAATGATGACCTTTGGCCAGCTAAAAGCCAAAGAAGATACAAACAAAGGTATAAATTCTTATAGATACTTACCCGAATGTAACACATTTTATATTAAATTGGATGATTGGGCTTGTTGGTCAAGAATTAAAGAATTCACAGAATTTTGCGATGAGGTGTTTAAAGAAGTTCAGGAAAAAAAAGCTTCTAATTTAATAATTGATCTTCGTAATAACCCAGGGGGGGATCTTTTGAACACTGAAGTTTTCACCACATATTTAATAAAAAATCCAAATCTGTCTTTTGAGGGAGCTATTCCTTTAACAGTTGAAAAGCATCACCCGTTTTATCGTAAAAATAATTCGTTAAGATTTACAGGGTCTGTCTATATATTAATTAGTGAGATAAGTACCTCCGCAAGCACAGTATTTCCTGGTATTATTAAGACGCATCTTTCGGTTACGATTATCGGCCAAGAACCCATTGAACCTCTAACATTTTATGGAGGCACTACTAATTTTATATTACCAAATACGGGTCTATTACTTACTGTGCCACAAAACAGATTTGTTGTACCGGGTAGCAAAAATGATGGTCGTGGTATCATACCTGATTATGAGGTAAAGCAGAAGCCAGAAGATACTGCAAAAGGTGTTGATACAGTATTGCAGTTCACGCTGGATTTGATAAAAAAGGCGGAAAAATGAAAAAGATGTTACGTATCACAGGTTTAACTTTGATTTGCTGTAGCCTGTGTCTGGCAAATACCGTTAAGCAAGAGGAACTTTGCGATAAAGCGAAGAAGACGCAAGTTATAATCATTGGCACAATACATTCTGCTCACTATGAAAATCCAGGTTATAGCCCTGGCGTATTGAAAGAAATTATACTATCACTCAGGCCGGATGTAATTCTAAATGAGCTACCTCTAAGCTTAGTGGAACCAAATGGCAGGCCGCTTGAGAAAAGTCGACGCAAGAACAATCCGAGCGGCCCGGAATGCTGGGCGGCAGATACTGTTGCACAGCAGCTCGGCATAAAGCAAATCCCATTTGACCGCCCTGATAGGCAAGAAAACTTTCGTAAGACCAAGTATTTTGAAAAACAAAAAAAGGCTGACGAATTAGGAAAAAAGTGTGGCGAATGCCTCCTGCAGAACGAACCAAATTCGCTAAATGTAAAAATAGCACAGCTTCAAGGATATGCAGGGCGTGCTGAAGGGGCTCTATTTCGAAATGCCGGTCCGAAGGTTATAAACTCCGAGGCTCACGATTCTATAATCAGGATTAAAAAGTCTCTCTGGTATGAAATAGTCCCCGAGATTTTGAAAAAATACCCGGAGTGCAAAGAACTCATTCAATTTGACCATTTCTTTCGAGACCAGTGGAACATCAGAAATAAAATAATGGCTGACAATATCGTGAAAGCGGCCCAAGAATATGCTGGCAAACGCTTAGTTGTTATTACTGGGGCAACCCATAGATACATTTTGTGGGATTTGTTAAGGGATAACCCACATGTCGAATTGAAAGAATATTGGGAAGCCAAAAAACCAAACTGACACTAAAGGGAAATAAAGATGAAACACCATAATTTTAGAAATATGTTACCAGGTTGTTTGCTGGTTTGTATGTCGATCGTCTTTGCCGGCTGTGATATTCATATAGGCGGAATTAATGTTGGTAAAGCAGAATATAAGCTGACCGAGCAATTATCCGCACCTGCCAAACCGGGCGGTAAGCTGGAAGCTGCCACCGAAGTCGGCTCGATAGACATTACAGGTTCTGAGACTGATCAGTGTAATGTAACCGCTGTGATCACAGCCAGAGCACCCTCGGTAGAAGAAGCGCAGGAACTTGCCGAAAAGGTCAAAATCAGTCTTGAAACTGCTGGCGACAAAATAATTGTTAAGACCAAAAAGCCTCCTAAAAAATCAAACTGCTCGATAGGAATAAGTTTTGATATTACCGTTCCGAATCAAACGAGCCTGCATACCAGTAGTAATGTAGGCAATATCGACATTTCAAATATCATCGGTAGTGTCAGAGCCTCAACAAATGTCGGCAATGTAACATGCAGTAATTTTGCCGGTGATATCGATGGCAGAACAAATGTCGGCAATGTTAGTGTATCATATTCCGCTACGGCTGGGCCGGCACCTGATGTAAGGCTGGAGACAAATGTTGGGGAAGCGAGTTTTGTAGGGCCCGCTGAACTTTCCGCAACGGTGGATGCCTCAACACAGATCGGCTCGATAAGCACCTCCAGGCCGTTGACCGTAACAGGAAAGATCAACAAAAACGTTCACGGAACCGTCGGCGATGGCAAAGGCAGGGTAAAGATGCTGACAAATGTTGGTTCGATAACCATAAAATAAATAAGGCAGTTACTAAACCAGTGCATAACCGAAAGGGATAACAAATGGATGATCTATTAGGTGGATTGACGGTATTTATAATTTTTCTTGGTTTTTCAAGCCCTATAATCATTATCGGGACGGTTTGCTATTTTGTAAAGCGCCTTAAACATAAAGAGATCATGGCCGCTATCGAAAAAGGCGCGGATTTGTCACAGCTGGACTTCTCTGAGAAGCCTAAGAAGGCAGGTCCGTTGTGGATAAAAAATCTTACCGCGGGTATTACGCTTCTTATCATTGCTGCCGGCATTATTTGCCTGCGGCTGGCGAGAATTCATGGCGGCGGGGGTGATTATAATCAAACAATTGGATACTTTTCTGTCGCATTAGTCTTTTTTGCTATCGGTATTTCGCGTGTGATTCGCGGTTTATTGCAGCGAAAGGTTCTGAATCAAAACGGCAATGGCAACGGTGCAGCCGAACCTGTTAGTCCGGGCGGCGAGACATCACAACAATAAGGCGATATTTCCCTCGACAATACTTGCAGCAGTACTTTCTATTCCGAATCAGTTCTAAATACATGAAAGGATTAGATATGAATAAAAACTTTGTAATACCGGTTATAATTTTTTTTGTCGGTGTGATCGTATTATTCGGCGTGTTAAAAGGCCGCAGTATAGTGACTACTCGAGTTGTTCTGTCCGGTACCAACGGTCTTCGGATTACGGGGGCATATAAAGCCGATGGTAAAAAATATAAAGTAGATGAGATTCTGCCGGCAGAAATTACTATTTCCGCAAAACGTACGTCTTTATTAGTTGAAAGTTCCGAGGAATCAGAAACTATATTTGGCAAGGTTTTTTTGAACGACAAACTTAGTGTTTCCGGCAGTCAGCGGCATCTCAAAATAAAAGTATTGGGTAACACTATATTTTCTTCTACTCCAAGGGCGCATCTGACGGCATTTTAAAATTAAATTATCGAATATAACCATCCTATGCTGTAGAAGTTTGGGGAAGTTAGCCGATATTTGCTTTTTAACTCCACTTCAAAGGTGAAAGCCGCCCGGGAGATCCTATGGGGGCCCGTTCAATGTTTGGCGGCGGCAATTTAATTTAACAGTCTTGACTGTGGGTGTTGTTTTTGTATAATTGCGGGATCGCTGACAGATGCAAATATATGAAACACAGACGGCGATATCCTCTGTTTTATCCGGTTGGTGTGTTTGGTTTTGTTTATTGCGAGGTATGAGTTGTGGTTGCCATTGTGTCACAATTCGTTAAGTTTTCAGCTTTTGTAGTGCTGTTAGGTCTTTTTAGATGTGACGGGAGGCCGGTTGTGGGGCTGGATGGGCGAAGTGATATTGAAAGGGAGAGCGCTATGTATAAGAAACTAACTCCGGAAGAACATCATATCATCGTTGAAAAAGGTACCGAGGATCCCTTCACAGGCGAATACAACGATCATTATGAAAAGGGTATTTACAGTTGCCGCCGCTGCGGGGCTGAGCTTTACCACTCCTCTTCAAAGTTCAGGAGCGACTGCGGGTGGCCGAGTTTCGATGATGAGATACAAGGTGCTGTTCGACGTTTTCCCGATCCTGATGGTGTTCGTACCGAGATCGTCTGCGCCAACTGCGACGGTCATCTCGGTCACGTCTTTATCGGCGAAGGCCACACGAATAAGAATGTCCGCCATTGTGTAAATTCGGTTTCGATAGATTTCAAAGTGACAGAAGCAAAAACCGAGCGGGCCATATTTGCCGCCGGCTGTTTCTGGGGAGTCGAATATCACTTCGGCAGGAAAGCAGGTGTTATCTCTACAACCGTTGGATACATCGGCGGTCATGTCGATAATCCGACATATAAACAGGTATGCACCGACACGACCGGCCATGCGGAAGCGGTCGCAGTTGTTTATGACCCGGCAAAAGTCAGCTATGCCGAACTTGCAAAGCTGTTCTTTGAAACACACAACTTCACAGAGGTCAATCGCCAGGGGCCCGATATCGGAACACAATACCGCTCAGAAATATTTTATCTAAGCGATGAGCAAAAGCAGGCTGTAGAAGATATCATCGAACAGTTAAAGAATAAAGATTATGATGTCAAGACATCTGTTACCAAGGCAACAAGGTTTTGGGAGGGTGAGGGCTGCCATCAGGACTATTACGAGAAGAACGGCCAGAGCCCATACTGCCATATATACAAGAAGATATTCTGACCTGGCATAACAGAAGTCAGAAGAGGACATTCAACATTCAACACCGAATTGAGAAATCCAGGTACGGGTGAGGGGTTCAATTTAATGGTCTTGACTGCTGGTGAACTTTTTCTATAATGGCGTGTTCGTGGGTGAACTACAATGATATCTGTTATTAGGAGTTTTGGAAGTGACTGACGGAGCTAAGACGAAGAAGAAGGCTAAGAAGAAGGCTAAGAAGAAGGCTAAGAAGAAGGTTAAGAAGATTCAGTGCGGTAAGTGCGAGGGGCTGTGCTGCAGATATTTCGCCCTTCCGATAGAGGACCCGGAGGATTGGGACGATTTTGATGATATCCGCTGGTTCCTCTGCCATGAGAATATCGATGTTTTTGTAGAGGACGGTGACTGGTATATGAATGTGCGAAACAAATGCAAATACCTGTCCGAAAAGAATTACAAGTGCGATATGTACGAGAAAAGGCCGAAAATATGCAGAGGATACAAGATAGCCGACTGCGATTATACCAGTGACGATTATGGGCATGAACTGCAGTTTAAAAGCGACAGGCAGATGGAAGAGTATATGAAGATCAAGTTCGGCGAGAAGGTGCTTGATAAGCTGAATCCTAAAAAGAAAAAGAAGAAAAGAAAGGCAAAAGGCAAAAGGTAGAAGGCATAATGAAGATACCGCCTGTAAAAGGTACTCGCGACTTTTATCCGCCCGCGATGGCGATAAGGAATTTTATCATCGACGGCTGGAAGGCGGTGTCGGTGCGCAATGGATTTGCCGAATACGATGGGCCAATCTTTGAATACCTTAAGATGTTTCAGATTAAAAGCGGGGACGAAATCGCCGAGCAGCTCTTTTCGTTTAGAGACCGCGGCGACAGAGAGCTTGCCATTCGGCCTGAAATTACGCCTACACTTGCAAGGATGGTTAATCAGCAGATAAATGCCCTGCCAAGGCCTATTAAGTGGTTTTCGGTACCGAGGTTGTGCAGGGCCGAGCGTCCGCAAAGGGGCAGGCTCCGTGAGTTCTTCCAGTGGAATATCGATATAATCGGGACTGATAGTTTTATAGCTGATGCGGAGATTATTTTTACATCGATCGATTATCTGCGCGGCCTTGGGCTGGGCAGCGATGACATCAAAGCTAAAATATCCAGCAGAAAACTTTTGGCGGCATTTCTTAAAAACTTAGGTATTGGGCAAAAGGATTTTGATACTATCTATCCGGTGCTTGACAAAAAGCCCAGGCTGGCGGCAGAAGCCTTTGGTGAAATGCTTGAAAAGGTAGTTCCTGATAAAGATAAAGCCCAGAAGATAAAAGCGTTCATGGAGCTTGATACCGTTTCAGGGCTAAGTAAAATTCTCGATTTAATTGAAAAAAGCGACGAAGCTGCCGAAGCGGAAAAAGAGCTGGAAGATTTACTTGCTCTGCTCGAAGATATGGGTGTTGGTGACTATTGTGAATTTGACCCCGGAATCGTGAGAGGTTTAGCGTATTACACGGGTATTGTGTTTGAGATCCAGGATGCAGCAGGGCAGTTTCGTGCGATATGCGGCGGCGGCAGGTATGATAATCTGCTCAAAGATTTTGGCGGGCCCGCTGTTTCGGGTACGGGTATGGGTATGGGTGATTGTGTTCTGGAAATACTGCTCAAAGAAAAGGGGCTGCCAACCACCAAGCCAAACGAGGGGTTAGACTATTTTATTGCATGTCTCGATGAGGGGTTGATGAGTGATGTGGTTGCAATAGCGGCCAAACTTCGCAGTAAGGGGCTGAAAGCCGATTTTAGCTATAAAACAGTTGCTCTGGGCAAACAGCTGAAACAGGCATCGGCAAAGGGGGCCGGCAAGTGTATCATCGTTGGCGCAGAATACGCTGACAACAAGGAACTTGCCATAAAAGATATGACCACGGGCGAGCAGGAGACAGTCAAAGTAGAATCATTTCTGGCAGAATCCGGTTCTTAACGGCTATTTTGGGAATATCGTGATTATATTTTTCTTGCGGGCAATTTTTAGCCATTTTTCGTTAAGAGGTTTGTTCGTTACGATATAATCAAGCGCATCCAGGTCTGCTATTTTGTAGAGTGCGGGTTTATCAAATTTTGTGCGGTCACCGACGAAAATTACCGTTGCGGCCTGTTTCAGTACAATCTTTGTGAATGTTACCGTTGCGACATCGGCACCGCTGATTCCTGCGCTTCTGCTGATATCGTCGGCACCTGTGAAGGCCTTGAAACCGCCGAGCTGGGCGATTGCGGCTTCGGCGAGCGGACCTATCATATCCATTCTTTCAGGGCGGTATTGGCCGCCTGTAACGATTACGTTGTGCCTCGTTAGTTCGTGGAGCCTTCTCATAAGGTTCAGTGAGTTTACGATAATCGTAAGGTCTTTGTACTTCGATAAGTATGGGATTATTTCGTAACAGGTGCTGCCGGCCTCGAGGTATATGAGGTCGTTGTTTTTGACGAGGTCAGCTGCCAATTTTCCGATGTTCTTTTTGGCCTGGATGTTCCGCGTGTGGCGGAACCTGACAGAGACATTGCTGTTAGCGGGACCCGGCAGTACGGCTCCACCGTAGGTTTTCTTTAGCAAACCCGTTTTTGAGAGAAGTGAAAGATCCCTTCTGACCGTTACTTCGGTAACATCGAGATCTCCGGCAATTGATGAGACAAGAATCCGTCCATTGGAGCGAAGCTGCTCAAGAATGTATTGATGTCTTTTTTCTGCTAATAATCCCATTTTTAACCTGAATATGTCCTGTTTTATACAAATTTCATGTCTATTATGGTACTTTATTTATATTTTGTCTTTGTTTCTGCCGTCAGTTTAAATGATTTTCGTTTATTAATCAAGCAAAAAATGTTTATTTTGTTTCGTTTGGGTTCGTTTTGTGGCAAATGAGGCCATTTGCTACCGTTTTTGTTTGATTTAGGATGTGTAATTTGCTATATTTCAGTTTTCTGGTACTGTTGTTGGAGTTGGTATGAGAGTGTAAAATTCAAAGTGTAAATTTATGCCTTAGGTAGTGCAATACTAATGATTCGGCCTTTGGCCGATGCAATTTTATAGAATAGCATTTGAGGTATAATGATGCGTAAAATGACTGGTTTTTCGGTCAGTTTTCATAAATCTAGTTAATGTTATTATTGAATCAGGGAGAGTTTAGGATGAAATTTGAAATAGAAGATATGCGGAAAAAACCGGCTGTGAAGATTAGTTCTCTTATCAAAAAGGGTGTTATCAGCCTTAAGGATGCACTTGACTGGCTAATGACGATTCATGAGATTCGTTTCTTTGAAGAGAAGGTCTTTGAACTCCTCGGCCAGAATGTTATCAAGGGTGCATCCCACCTTTATGCCGGTGAGGAAGCTGTTGCGACAGGTGCGATAGCAGCAATCGAAAAGGGCGATGTGATCGGCTCGACACACCGAGGGCATGGCCATTGCGGAGCGATTGGTAACAAATATGCTGAAGATGAGCAGGCCCGTCAGGAACACTGGAATCGGATGATGGCCGAGCTTATGGGTAAGCAGACCGGTTACTGCAAGGGCAGGGGCGGTTCGATGCATATCGCTGATGTTGATAAATGTAATAATCTCGGCTCGACCGGTATCGTTGGCGGTAATCAGCCGCCAGCGGTTGGTGCCGCATTTGCCGAAAAGTACAAGGATAGCGGAAGAGTAGTTCTTTCCTTCTTCGGAGACGGGTCAACAAATACAGGAACATTTCATGAGTCTATGAATATGGCGTCTGTGATGGATGTTCCGCTGGTGGCTATTATTGAGAACAATCTTTACGGTATGAGTGTTCCGTTTTCCGGCAGCGAAATAGATGGTACGCTCAGGGCAAGCAACGTGGAAGATATTGCCGTTCGAGCAGCAGCATATAATGTACCTGCGATGATAGTTGATGGTCAGGATGTGGTTGCGGTATTTCTGGCAATTAGAGAGGCCGTAGAGTATGCCCGCAAAAATTCCAAGATGATGATGGTTGAGGCCAAAACATACAGATGGTATGGTCATTCTCGAAGCGATCCAAGAGCATACAGGACAAAAGCTGAAGAAAAGGCATGGCGTGCCAGGGATCCGATTAAGGTGCTTTCCGATAGATTGCTCGGCGAGAAGCTGGCCACGGCAGAGCAGCTTGATGAAATCGAAAAGAAGGCCTTTGATACAATCGAAAAGTCAACACAGTTTGGTATTGACAGCCCGTGGCCCGACATATCTGGATTGCATGATGATGTTTATGTGCAGGAGACTTATTCGAGCGATGTAGTCTCTTCAGAAAAGACAACAGCCGCTAAGGTTGCCGAGGCGACAGCCACATTCGAGAAGGCTCTTGCTGAGGGCAGCGGTGGTTCAAGGAAAGAAAAGACCGACAAAGCCAGGGCGAAAGTGAAATCCAAGTTTGGGATGGATGTTCTTACCATCGGCCAGGCAGTTGGAGCTGCTCAGGCTGAAGAACTTCGCAGAGACAAAAATGTCGTTGTTATGGGTGAAGATGTTGGTTTGTATGGCGGGGCATACCAGGCGACGAAAGGCTTGCTGGCGGAATTCGGAACGGGACGAGTTATAGATACTGCTATCTCAGAAGCGGCTATTACAGGGGCAGCGGTTGGGGCCGCTATAAGAGGGCTTCGACCGATAGCTGAGATTATGTATATTGATTTTATTACGATTTGTTTCGACCAGCTTATGCATAATGGTGCGTTTAACAGGTATATGTTCGGTGGACATGTGAAGGTTCCGATGGTATTGCGGAGCGAAGGCGGCGTTGGCAGATGTATCGCGGCACATCATTCTAAATCTCTGGAGTCGCTGCTGGTGCATGTGCCGGGCCTTTATGTTGTTATGCCGTCAACTCCATATGATGCAAAGGGTCTGCTTAAGGCCGCGATTCGCAGTGACAACCCTGTTGTGTTCATTGAACATAAGGCTACTTACGGCCAGATGGGTGCAGTGCCTGATGGAGATTATATCATTCCGCTTGGAGCTGCAGACATCAAAAGAGCCGGTGCAGATGCTACAATAGTAACTTACAGCAGGATGACAATGTTTGCTCTGGAGGCTGCTGTCAAGCTGGCCGAAGAACATGGTATCAACGCGGAAGTTATTGATCTGCGGTCGCTTAAGCCGATGGATATTGATACTGTCGCTAAATCTGTACGGAAGACAGGTAAATTGGTAACTGTAAGCGAAGGTTTCTGTCAATGCGGTATAGGACCTGAAATAACAAGGCAGTATATGGACTACCAGTTTGAGGACGGTACGAAGGGATTTGATTACCTGGATGCGATGCCGATTAATCTGGCGGCAGCAGATGTTCCGCCTCCTATGAGCGAGCCTTTGGAACTTGCAAGTATTCCAAATCCTGATAGAATAGTGCAGGCGGTTGTCAATATGTAAAAGAGTGTGAAACTCAAGTTTGGAGAATTTTGTAATGGCAAAAGAAGTAAAGCTGCCTCAGCTTGGTCAGACCATGGAAGAAGGTACGATTGTTACCATTCTAATCAAAGAAGGTGACCAGGTTAGTAAAGGCGATGTGATATTCGAGGTTGAAACGGATAAGGCTACTTTGGAGATGGAATCTCCAGCAGAGGGTTTCGTTAAAAAGATACTCATTGAAGCCGGACAAACTGTACCCGTTGATGCTGTGCTGGCGATACTTGGTGGCAAAGATGAAGAGATTGAGCAAAGCGATATTGACTCCGCATCGGGCCCAGCGGTAGCTCCGGCCGGTAATGAGTCTGCTGCGGCCAAGATACCAATGGCAACGACACCAGCGGCTGAGACGGGCTCTGCAAAGGTCGTGAGGTTGCCGCAACTCGGTCAGACTATGGAAGAAGGTACAATCGTTACCATTCTAATCAAAGAAGATGACCATGTTGGCAAGGGCGATGTGATCTTCGAGGTCGAGACAGACAAGGCTACTTTGGAGATGGAATCTCCAGCAGAAGGCTTTGTTAAAAAGATACTCGTTGAGATCGACCAGACCGTTCTGGTAAATGAGGTGCTGGTTGTGATTGGCGAAAAAGATGAAGAGATAGCGGAGAGCTTTATTGCATCGCTGAAATCCGGCGGTCAACAGGGAGCTGTCCAGCAGGCGAAAGCAGAAGAGCCTGCGGCAGCGGTTGCTGCACCTGCGGCCGCGGCAGCTGCGAAAGGCGGTGGCGGTCGTGTACTTGCATCGCCGAGAGCAAAAAAGCTGGCCAGTCAGCTTGGTGTGGATCTGGCGATGGTGAGTCCGGCGGCAGGGGCCAAACGAATTGTTGAAGCTGATGTGAAAAAAGCGGCTGAGTCCGGCAGTGCTTCTGCGGCGAGTTCGCTTCCGGAGCCAGCATACAAAAAAGGACAAATAGTAATACCGAGCAGGCTTCAGAAGATAACAGCCAGGCGGATGGTTCAGTCCAAACGGGAGATACCATGTTTCTATCTGAGCGTTAACGTGGATGTAACTGAAATGGTGAAAGTTCGCGCAGATATGAATAAAAAGGCGGCAAGCAGTGGTGGAGTGAAAGTATCGTTCAACGATTTTATTATCCGTGCGACAGTACTTGGACTGAAGCAATTTCCGATTATGACCGGTCAGTTGGCCGGTGAAAATATTCAATTGGCAGAGAATATACATATCGGCCTTGCAATATCAGTCGAGGGAGGACTCGCCGCACCACTGGTGAAAGATGCTGATGCCAAGAGCCTCGTCGAGATTGCCTCGTATACCAAGGCTCTCATCGGGCGAGCTAAATCCAATAAGCTTTCTCTGGAAGACCTTGAGGGTGGATGTATTACGGTTTCCAACCTGGGCGGGTTCGGGATAGATTCGTTTATCCCGATAGTGGTACCCGGCCAGTGCAGCATAATTGGGGTTGGTACAATAACAGATACATGTGTGCCGGTTGATGGTAATATCATAGTTCGTAAGATGATGAACATGATATTGTCCGTTGACCACAAAGTAGTCAATGGCGCCGAGGCTGCACAGTTTCTTGATTTTGTCAAAAAGACACTTGAAAACGCAGCGGCAATGGCATAGATGTAACATTTGGATATGGGTGGGTGCGTAATCTTGTTTTCAATACTGGGATGGTTGGTGCCGAAAATTGGCCCGGAGAACGGGGTGTGTGAATCAGCAAGGCAAAAATTGGTCAAAAAGCAGACTAATTATACTATTAAGGGCGTTTTTTTAGGGGATTGTCCGATAAAACTAAAGCTTTTTCGTCTTTCTGTCGATTAACTATAATAGCGTAAACTATTTGTTGTCAGGCAGGTAAGTGGGCTGTGCCGAAGGATGCCCAAATATAGGGAGACGAATTATGAGGACAATTGCGATAATCAATCAAAAAGGCGGCTGTGGCAAAACCACGGTATCGATAAATCTGGCGAGTGCTCTTGCTGGTCGTGGGCACCGGAGTCTGCTTGTGGATATGGATCCCCAATCACACTGCGCAGTTGGGCTTGCTGTACCTGAGGACCAGGTTGAGCAGAGTATCTATGATATTCTAATCAGCCATGGCAGGGGTGAGCCGGTCAGACTTCAGGAGATACTCTGGCAGATTTCTGATGGTTTTGAGTTGGCGCCTGCCAGTATAGATTTGGCTGCGTTTGAGCAGCAGATGTCAGGCATCGTTGACCGTGAGAATTGCCTCAGGTCCGTTCTTGAACAGGTAAAGCGAGACTATGATTACGTGATAATTGATTGTCCGCCATCTGTCGGTCTGCTTACATTCAACGCAATAAGAGCGGCCACGGATGTTGTCGTTCCGGTGGAGATGGGATACTTTTCGCTCCATGGTTTGAGCAAGCAACTTGATACTCTAAGCGTTCTGTGTCAACAGTGTGATCAGCAAATCAATGTTATGGTGCTTCCGAGTATGTACGATATCCGTACGAAGATGGGTAGAGAAATATTGGCCGAACTTCGCAAGCATTTTTCAGAGCGGATGTTCCAGACGGTTGTCAATTTTAACACAAAACTAAAAGAGGCCGCCAGTCTTGGTCAGCCTATAAGCGAATACGATCCTGCCAGTAAAGGCTATGCCGATTTTAAGTCTCTTGCCGATGAGCTTATTAGTACTGATACACAGATGCACAGGGCTGAACTTGTTGACAATTTGCAATCTAAGCTCGAAGCTATCAGTGCAAGTGCCGATGAACTTTTGTCATCTGTTGAACATGAGCCAGCGCAAGAGGAAACTTCTCCGAAGGATATCGAAGAGAAAATAGCTGACTTTTATGGTGTTCGCCAGACCGAAGAGGCTATTACATTTGTCTCGCTGTACCCTAGGGCACATAGTGTTCAGCTTGCCGGAGACTTTAATAACTGGCAGCCTGAGGACTCACCAATGCAAAAGGTTGGCGGCAACGGAGCCTGGCAAATTAAACTTCCACTTGCTAGGGGGAAATATCGTTACCGCCTGGTGGTTGATGGGCAGTGGCAGCAGGATCCATACAATGAGACTACAGAGACTAACCCATTCGGTGAGTCTAACTCGGTGCTTGAGGTTCAATAGGGCGAGAGTATGATCTGTGCGATTCGTTGCACCCTGCTTTTCTAATCCAGCGAAGTGTCTTTTTGAATCACCTTTTCGCTCTGCGTTTTTCTAAAGTTCGCAAGTCTGGCCGCAAGGCTGTCATCTGCCAGTGCCAATATCTGTACCGCAAATATGGCGGCATTTTTTGCGCCGGCTTTTCCAACTGCCATTGAAGCGACCGGTACGCCTGGCGGCATCTGGACGGTTGAAAGCAAGGCATCCAATCCATTAGTGAAAGTTGAAGACGGCATCGGTACGCCGATAACAGGAAGTTGAGTTCTACTTGCCAGTGAACCTGCAAGGTGTGCGGCCATGCCGGCGGCGGCGATTACTACCTTAATTCCATTTTTGGCGGCGGAGTCTGCAAAATCTGCGGCGACATCCGGCGTGCGGTGGGCGGAGATTATTCTGACTATCGGGTCTATGCCAAAAGTTTTAAGCTGGTCTATGCAGGATTGCATTGTTGGCAGGTCGCTGTCGGAACCCATTACTATTGCTACTGCTGATGTTTTATTTTTTGATGCCATTGTCTTTTTCCTAAAATAAGGTTACACTTCGACTATGTCTGGTATGATAATGGCAAGTTGGCTCAAATGCAAGTGAGAGGTTTTATGATTGCGACAAGAAAACCGGTTGTGGCAGGTCAATTTTACGCTGGCAGCAGAAATGAGTGCCTAAGAGAGTCTCAGCAGTTTTTGGCAGGAAGGGCAATTGGCAGCATTTTGCCGGACAGAATTGTGGCTGGGATAGTGCCTCATGCTGGGTGGGTTTTTAGCGGAGATGTTGCAGGGCAGGTGTTTTCGGCAATTAGGCTGGCCAATGGCCAAGTCGATACGGTCGTCATTTTTGGTGCCGCACACCGTTATTTGGGCCGTTTGGCGGCAGTATATGACACTGGCGGCTGGGAAAGCCCGCTGGGCGATATTGCGGTTGATGAGGAATTGGCAGGCGAAATTGCAAGGCTGGATGTCGCTTGCAGCGATACGGCAGCTCACAATGGTGAGCACAGTATTGAAGTGCAGATCCCGTTTATTCAATTTTTATTCGAGGCCGCTGAGATTGTTCCGATACTTGCCCCTGCGGTACCGATGGCGGTTGAGCTTGGCAGGCAGGTAGGCAGGATAATATCCTCTGTTGGCGGCAAAAGGGTAGTTTGTATCGCTTCTACGGATCTGACGCACTATGGGCCCGGGTATGGTTTTTGTCCGGCAGGTGTGGGTGACGATGGCGTGCAGTGGGCCAAAGAGGTGAATGATAAGTCTTTTATAGGGCTTGCTTTAGAGATGGAAGCGGAACAGTTGCTCAAGGATGCTGGCGAAAAGGATAATGCTTGCGGTGCCGGTGCGGCGGCAGCCGCAGTAGCAGCGGCGAAAGAGCTTGGGGCCAGAAAAGGGGTGCTGCTGTCACATACGAACAGCAATGAGGTTATGATAAGAAAATTTAACCAGTCCAGTCAGGAAAGTGTGGGGTACGCGGGGATAGTATTTTAGGTTCTACCGGTTAGAACGGCGGCGGACTACGTTGGTTAGCATTATAACACGGCCGATAAAGATTGTGGAATATGTTGTTTTTGTACCTCGGCGGCATATATTGTTTTTCCCCGAAAAAGCCCGTTGGGGCGCAATCCTGTCTTTCTGTAGTAAAATATGGGAAATAAATGGTGAAAAGTGTGAAAAAAGTGCAAATTTCGGTGAAATTTTGGCCAAATTCCACAAAAAAGAGGGTATTTTGTTAAAAAAAGGTATCGGTTATTTTCCCGGTGGACCCCTGCCGGCAAAGTTAGAAACGGCGTATTTTGATGTGCTTATTGTATAGTACATTTTTGCCCCCAGAATTTTCGGCTGGTCGCCGAATTTTTATCGTTTATTACAAAGAACCATTATAACCGAAAAGCGAGTAAATGTCAATAGAATTTTAAGAAATTATTAAGAAATTCTTTGAATAGGGAGCAATTGGCTGATAACAGCTTGTTTTGAAGGTTTTTATAGGGCGTTTCGTTAAGATTTTATGGGATTGGTCGAGTTTTTTTTGTGCCCATTTGGGTGCATAAAATCAGGGATTCGCCTTATTTTTCCATCGGATCCCAGGCAGGCAAGGGCGCTCGAACCCTCCGCGAGTATAATCCCGGTTTCCGGGTTTTTGAGTTGATATGCATGATCAATTCGTGCGTTTGTTATGTTTGAACATGTGGTGGTCAGGTGTAGTTGTTCATCGTAGTATGCCGGGCGGAGGTATTTGGCAGTCAGTGTTGTAACGACGAAATAGATTCCTGATTTTTCAAGGTTTTTGTATGCCATCCCATTTGCGCGGAGAAGCTCAGTTCTGCCCATTTCAAACCATATTGGGTAAACGGTGTGATGGACGACACCGGCCTGGTCGGTTTCACAGTACCTTGGAATGATGGTTATCGTATGTGAATCAATTGTGACGTTGTCTGGGAAATCCATATACAGTCCTTTTCCTTTTGTTTGGGAGATTACCAGAAAAAGTCGTGTTTTTCAAGTCTTTCGTTGGGAAAAATGCCGTTTTTATACCTAAAATTCGGTAAAAGCAGTACTTCGTGATAAAATGCTTGACTTATGTGCTCATTGTGACAATAATGTCATAGTCGTAAATTGTTAAAGTTTTATTGAAACTATAGTTGAGAGAGGATTAGAAATGAAAAAGTATCTGTTGTGTTCGATGTTGGCGTTAGCTGTTCTGGCCGGTTATGTTTTTGGCCAAGGGCAGAGTGATGGAGACAAAAAAGAAACTGAATCTTCGCTTAAGAAGGCGGAAACTACTGATACGAAACCAAAAAGTGATGTATCTGCAAAGACTTGCAGCGAGGAAGATAAGAAAAAGTGTGCTGCTGGAACTAAACCAGAAGGCAAGACCTGCAGCGCCGAAGAGATGAAGAAGTGTGCCTCTGGAACCAAACCAGAGGGTAAAACCTGCTGCAGCAAGGAAGATAAGAAGCCGGAAGGTAAGACCTGCTGCAGCGCCGAAGAGGTGAAAAAGAGCGGTGTTCAAGCCAAGGAAACTTCTTCTGTTGCGGAGAAAACTGGAAAGGATAAAGTGTTTGTTACTGTCAACGGCGTTGAGATTATGCGGAGCGAGATTGATAAACAGGTTGACAAGATGATGGGATCGAGGGCAGCTTCCATGCCGCCGGAGCAAATTGCTAAGATGAAACCTATGGCTCAACAACGAGTGGCAAATATGATGGTTGATAAGCAACTCTTTGGCGAGAAAATCAAGGCTAAGAAGATAGAGATTTCCAAAGAACAGATCGATATGAAAATAGAAGAGATTGCTGGGCAAAGAAATAAGACCAGTTCGGATTTTTTAAAGGAATTAGCTGCCAATGGTGTTAATGCTTCTGATGTTAAGGAAGAAATAGAGATTATGTTGGGTGTTGAAAAGTTGATTGACACAGAGGCTGCCGCTGAGGTAGCAGTAACTAAAGAAGATGCTGAGAAATATTATGATGGCAACTCGCGTCGATTCAGCCAGAGCGAGCAGGTAAGAGCCAGCCATATACTTATTAAGACAGAAGGTTTTGACGAGGCAGGTAAGGCAGCGGCAAAGGCGAAGATTGATGGATTGCTCAAGCAGGTTAAAGAAGGTGCCGATTTTGCTGAACTGGCCAAAGCTAATTCTGATTGTCCATCCGGTTCAGGTGGTGGAGATTTGAACTTTTTTGAACGGGGCAGGATGGTTCCAGAGTTCGACAAGGTAGCGTTTGAATTGAAAGAAAACGAAATCAGCGGTATTGTTGAGACAAAGTTCGGTTATCACATTATTAAACAGACTGGCAGGAAAGATGCCAAGACCACCAGTTTTGAAGAGGCCAAGGCGGGTATTTTAGAGGAGATGAAAGGTCGCAAGAAAGGCGAATTTGGGAGGAAGTATCTGGAACAGTTGAAGGCCGAGGCGAAGATAGTCTGGTCAGAAGAGGCTGAAAAGATTATGCAGGCTGCACCGTCAATGCGTGGGCAACCAAGAAGGCCTGCCAAGCCACCTATGCCGTCACCTAAGCCGAAGCCGGTAAAAGTTAAGCCCAAGCCGGTAGAGCCGGTAAAAAATTAGCATTGTTAATTAAAAATTGAAATTAAACCGCTGCAGGACATTTGTTTTGCAGTGGTTTTTTTATGCGCAGGGGGTGTTTATGTAGGGGGCAGAAATGGATGTGGTGCATCCAGATAGCATAGAAAGCGGTTGCACTATCGTGCTATTGGTCAAAAAAATAAAAAAATTTATCTCCATTCCTTATAAGCAGTTATCGATTTTCGCAAAAGAAAAAATAGGCCAATTTCGCATGAGAGACGCAAGTTCGTGCAAAGGGTGGAGAGTGTTATTTATTGAACGAGCAGTAAATCAGAAAAGGTTTTCTTATGGGATTTGATTTTCAGATATTTGAAGATGATAGATTGAGTGAAGAATTTGCTGAGTGGCTGGTTGATGAGCAGTCTGTTGATATTGGCAGTTACTTCGGCAAACTTTGGGATTACTATCATAACAATATGTATGAAACGGCTGGTTTGGCTGGTGTCGATGTCAATGCAAATGAATCGAGCCGGCCCTATGTTCAAGCGCAGGAGTATGGTCTGCCTGCGAGGATAACCGGAGTTGTTTCTTTAGGGGCAGGGGGTGTTTTAGATGGTCGCCCAGCCGAGGATATACAGCGAAAAGAAGTAGTAATCGAAAATGATATTACCTGGCGTATTAACGCAATGGTTGATTTTCTTTTCGGTAAGGGTGTAAGTTTTGTCAGCAAGTCGCCCGAGGCGCATAAGCGCAGAGAAATTGAGCAAATTATAAAGGCTGTGTTCAACGCTAATGGCGGAGTTGGTTTCTTTCAGGATATGGCAGTGCTCGGCAGTGTCTACGGTTTTGTTGATTGTGTGGTCAGGCCAGGCGAAGAGATTCTTGGTAACCACAGTACTGGGGCGGCGGCTGCATCGAAAGATGCGACAGACTCATCGAGCAATTCATCCTTTCCTTCAATTCTTCAATTGGCATCCTGCTTCGGGCTGGAACTGATTGAGGCACCAAGGGCACTGCCTGTTCTGGATGAAGACAATTACCGAAAGATAAACTATTACATTCAACATTTTTACCAGCAGAAAAATTCAGTTAGTAAGTCCGGCGGATTTCTTTCGCGTATATTCGGTGCTGGCAGCAGCGACAGCAGTCGGCAGGCAGTTGCAGTTACAGAGGTAATTGGGCCGCAATCCTGGCAGAGGTATGAGAATAAGGAATTGGCGGCAGAGGGCATTAATCCGCTTGGTGTTATTCCGGTTGTTCATGTGCAGAATGTTGCACAGCCGTACTACTATGAAGGACTCAGCGATGTTGGGCAGCTTATCGGTTTGCAGGATGAACTTAATACGCGGCTCAGCGACAGGGCTAACAGGATAACTTTTCAATCGTTTAAGATGTACCTTGCCAAGGGGCTTGAAGGTTTTGAGGGCAAGCCTGTTTCTCCGGGCAGGATGTGGTGTACAGATAATGTCGATGCAAGTATCGAACAGTTCGGCGGCGACAGTGCTTCGCCAAGTGAAAAACTGCATATATCAGATATTCGCGAGGCGATGGACAAAATAAGCGGTGTGACTCCGGTGGTTGCAGGTGTGTTGAAGAATAAAATAGGCAACCTGACAAGTGGTGTGGCACTTAAGATGACATTTATGGGGATGCTTGCTAAGACGACTCGAAAGCAATTGACTTATGGGCGAGGGCTTAGAGAGATTGGCCAGATAGTTCTGCACGCTCTTGATGTGTGCGGTGTGTATCCGACGGATAAAAATGAGAGGGATTTTGATGTGGTATTTCCAAGCCCATTGCCTGAAAACCTTATGGAAAAACTCGAAGAGGCGCAGGTTAAGAAAGAGCTCGGTGTGCCTAAAGAACAGATATTGAGAGAACTCGGGTATGAAATACAGTCTTGATTTCCAATGAGAGTTTAGTTGTTGAAAGAAAGGAGAAGGTTTATGAACGAAGTTGACTTTGAAAGTCAGGTATCGTCAGAAGACGAAGCGGCAGGCAGCGAAAAACTCGTGCCGGTTAGTGAGGCGATTCGATATCGCAAACGAGCCCAGAATGCCGAGCAGGAAGTGGCAGAGCTGAGGCGGCACTTAGCGACAAGCCAAGCTGAAAATGAAAGTTTGGCAGGTCGTGTGAATGAAATAAAGACGGAACAGGAACTTGTATCACTGTTGACGGTGGCGGGGGCAAGTGATTTAGAGGCGGCATTGTTGATGGCCAAGGCTCGTATGTCAGGGTCTGATGGAGATGCCAAAAGCGTTGTCGAGCAACTTCGGAAAGAAAAAGATTATTTGTTTGCCCAGCAGGAAGAATCTGTTGCAGCATCAATGACTTCTGGAGTAAAGGGGCACCGCAGCGGTGGTAAAAAAGTTCTTGAACGAGCGGCTCAGAGAGCGGCTGGCAGCGGTAGCAGGATTGCAGTACAGGAGTATATGAAACTGCGAAGGAAATTTATTTAGTGTTTTAGTAGTGGTTTGTGATTCATAATTAATATGAAGTTTTTTAGAGGAGAAATAAAATGGCATTTACAGGTAAGGCAACATATTCGGCAGGGACGACTTTGCCGGAGTTGGCTGAAGATGTATCCGATTTGGTGGGGATAGTATCACCATACGAGACACCGCTTCTTGATGTGCTTGGCGATCCGCTTCGTGCGGCAACAAGTACGCATCATGAGTGGCTTGAAGATGAACTGCTGCCCAATAAGGACGCAGTTAACGATAGTACATTTACCGACGCGTCAACAGATACGGATTTTGTGGTTGATAACGGCAGCAGGTTCAGGGTTGGCGACCAGATACAGATAGAAGGTTCCGGTGAACTTATGCTCGTTACCGCTATTAGTACGAACACTGTTACGGTTGTTCGTGGCTATGCCGGTACAACTGCGGAAGATCTGGTGGATGATAAGGTGATTAATATTCTGGGTAACGCCGCTCTTGAAGGCGATGATACGCCTACGGCAAGATTTAATAATCGCAGCAGATGCGGTAACTACAGCCAGATATTTACTGCCAGTGTTAAAATTAGCGGTACGGATATGGCGGCAAGCCAGCTTGGTTTGAACGAAGAGATAGATTTTCAGAAACAGGAGCGGCTTAGAGAGCTTGTTCGTGATTTGGAAAATACCGTGATTAACGGTGGAGAGCCGGCGAGCAATCCTCAGGGCAGCGCTTCGGTTCGACGGACGATGAAAGGACTTGTACAGCATCTTTCAACGAATGTCTGCAGCACCGGCGACAGCGGATTTCCAACCGGGACGGGACTTGATGAAGCGAAGATTAATTATGTGCTTCGTCAGATATGGGATAACAGTAACGGTAATGTTGACTTGATTATTGTTGGAGGTTATCAGAAGAGGCAGATTAATACGTTCCTGACCGATGCCCGTTCGTATGGTCCGAATGATGTGACATATCGCAATCTTGTGAGTATGTACGAGAGCGATTTTGGAATCTGCAAGATTATAACGACTCGATGGATGCCTCAGGATACGGCACTTCTGATCGATTCGTCTCGCGTGAATGTTCTCCCGCTGGCTGGCCGTAATTTCCACTTTAAGCGGCTTGCAAGCAGCGGTGATTATGAATGCGGTGAGCTGATTGGCGAATATACCATGGAGCTAAAAAACGAAGCGGCGCATGGTTTGATTCGTGGATTGAGCACCAGTTAGTTTTTTTAAGGTTTGCACACTTAGCGTGCAAACCGCAGCGGTAATGACTTATATTCCATTGTCGCTGCGGTTGGTACGAATTCAAAAATCAAAATTGTGGATTCGGCTCTTGGCCGGGACTATTTTTAATAAAGGAATCAGGAGAGGTTTATACTATGTTGTATTTTTCAAAAGATGTTGACATTCTCAGATATGAGGCAGCTTTGTTTGGTGAGCTTCATTTTCCGTGGCAGGTTTTGTGCGGAGGAACCGGCGGTGTGTTAAGCGGAACGACTTTTAGCAAGACAGGCGAAAATTTTACGGCGGCAGGTGTCCAGGCCGGCGGGGTAATATATTTGCAGGACAGTGGTGGTCTGGATGGTGCTTACGAAATAGTGTCTATTGATTCTGCTGCGAGCCTTACGGTTTCGGTTGCAAGGACGGACGAAGATGGTTCTGCGGTAAGTCCGGGTGAGGGTAGTGATGTTTCATACAGGGTGAGTACATTTGCGCCGCAGGCAAACGAAGCATTGTTTGCACTGACGCAGTATTTTGGGATTGGGCCTGGTCATCCGAGCAGTGTGTATGACACCGATGATATTGTGGATGCAGGCGTTTTGAAGCAGGCATCTGTGTATGCGGTCATAACTGCGATTTATGCAACGCATGCGGGTAGGGATGGAGACGATGGGTTCTGGAAGAAGAGTCTTTACTATCAGAAATTGTTTGAACAATCGCGACAGAGGTGTCAGTTGAGTATTGATATTGATGGCGATGGAAGCGGTGATAGCAATCTGGCTGGGTGTGATATAAAACTTGTTCGGGATTAGTGAGGTGTAGGATGGCGGCGATGCTTGATAGTACAATTAAATTTGAGCAGCTGGGCCTGGAAGTTGGCAGCAGGGCCCGAGATAGTATTGAGCGCAGCATGGTAGGTGTTGATGGGGCGTTGAGCATTGACCTTGGAATGCGGGAAAGAAAAATTGTTGTAAAGGGTCTGTTGCGGGCCATTAGTGTTGAGTTGTTGCTTGCAAGGGAAAATTCGATGGCTGAACTAATTGATGGCGATATGCATATTCTTGAATCAGCTAATGGCGTCAAGTTTGAAAACCTGCGGATAGATAGCTTTGAAGTTACACGGCAGGATTACAGCGGCAGCGGTGTGTGCAGTGAGTTCACGATGCAGGTTACTCAGTTGAGGGTTGCGTGATGACTTTGGTTAGCAGTGGAATAGATAAAGTTAGGGCTTTCGCCCTTGCAGCGGGAATAGGGGCCGATGGTGCGGCGGTGAACGAGCCGGTGAACATTCTTGTTAAGTGGCGCAGCGGGCACGAAGATAAATTGCACCAGGTTTATATCAACGGCCGGCTCGCGGGCCTTACAGATGATTGTTTTCAGAGGACGATAATTGCAACTGTCAGGTCGGTGATGAGTAGTTCGGCGAAGATAGAAATCTATGCCGTTGGGCCGGATGAGGGTGATGTTGATTTTAGCGGGCAGCTTGAAAATACGGTGCAGTTTGGCAGGGTTTCTCTTGGCTGGACAAGGGAGCAGGGTTTGCCCTTGGATGGAATGGGGCAGATATTTTCAGATGGCAGCAGCGGAGCGGTTGATTACGACAGGGGACTGGCTGGCTGCGGGCTGAGATTGTGGCCTGCGTGGCAGGACAAGGGAGGATTCGGACTTAGCAGATTTGGCGCAAGTGATTTCGGATATGATGGTTCGGCTGCGGTCGGATTCGGACGAGGATCTTTTGGAGAAGGTGATTTCGGCTTTGATGCGGATGCGATAAATTGGCAGAGCGGTGAGCTGGCGACAGGTGAATATAAATTTGCCGTCAAAGTTAGCGACCGAAAAGGCAATGAAAGCTCTGCGACAGAGACAGATGCAATTACCGTGATTCGAGCGGCAGGTGGTGCGGAAGAAATTGCAGTTGAATCTTATGATAAAGATCAGGATGAACTGGTGCTCAGTGTGAATTAATAAAACTAATGGGAGAGAAAAATGGCAGAAGTATATCCAAGTGATAATGATTTACTTAATATTGTAAGTGATAGCGATACGGGTGTTGAGTATATAGCGACAGGGACAGCACCGTATTATCTTCAATTCCGTAAGCTGGTTTATCGGCTGCTTTTGGCAACTAAGCGGGCTAATGACCTGCGGATCTATGATGAGGGCGGTCTGGATGTAGGTGTTAAGAGCGGCAAATTCTTCAACGGCAGTGCATTTGTAAGCTATGCAAATTCCTCCGGTAATACCCTTGTCGATGACAAAGCGGCGATATATATCTATCTGGACTCTGCTGGGGCGCTTGTGCTGAACGAATATACGGCCTTTCCTGATATGGCCGCGGTAAAGCATGTTCGTCTTGCGATAGTCGTTACGGCCGGTGATGATATTACATCGATAGCCGATGCCAGAGATTATCACAATATATCGATACCGATGGCAGGCGGCGGCGGGGGCAGTGACATAATTGAGGAACATACAACCGATGATACTCTTACGGAAGAAGAGAGCGGCAGTATTCATACCAACCGCGGGGCTACCGGGGTTGTTACTATTACGCTGCCTGCTTCGGCAACTGAGGGGACGAAGTTTACATTCGCGGTACAGACCGCCCAGCAGTTTCGTGTCGATCCGGGTACTGCGACTATAAGGGATAACTGCGGCCAGACCGCAGATAAGTATAAGTGGGCCGATGCCGCTGGTGAATGTCTCGTACTGGTTGCGGATTCAAACGGTGACTGGATGACCGTTGCCAAAAACGGTACATGGGGCGAAGAGGCGTAAAAAAAATGATAAATCAGGCATATGAAATTAAGGTGATAAAATGAAAACAGAGGTCATAATTGATATAGAAACTGCTTCGGTCGTTGCGGTTCTTAATGCTTGGGAGGACGGCGACCGATAGGACAAAATTCAAGGTTGCGACTCTTGTCCAGTAGAAAATCGAGAACTCTGTTGCGGCAACTGCCACAGACTTGAAAAAGAAGCGACTTGCCATTGGCAGAATATCGCTATGGCCAAAGGTGCTATCAGTCAGAAATCTTTTTACTGCATAACTCACCCATTACTTGGAAAAGAGGAAATGTTCTCGCCTTGCGTTATGGAATTCAAATGCGTTAAGGGCAGTAAAGCAATCTTAGGAAAAATCAGACGTGTTTCAGACAAACGAGGAGTTTTGGTATAATGGCAACGAGTAATCCAAACTCTTGGCAGCTCGCTTATAAGATAGGCGACAACGATAACGCCGACCCGGATAATTGTAATTTTGACGCTAAAGATACACCACGTGTTGGCATAGTTAGAGAAACCCCGTTTATGGTTCGCATTCAAGTTAAGAATGCCGGAAGTGCGCCTGAAGTAGGAATTATGCAATTATTTTATAATGACGAAGAATCTACAAGCGGGGCGGTTCAAGTAGGGGCAGCACTTGATGGAACTGTGCAAGTAGATTCGGCAGACGGTTCGCCAGCAGATAATGACATAGTTAATGACAAGACAGTAATTGAGGATTTGTCGGGAAGCTATACTTGGCAGAACGGTATATATGACGATGGGGACGGGCAAACGAGCAAATATTCTTTACTGGTAGCTAGGTTTTCAGACCTTCAATACTGCGTGCAATTAACAGAAAATGCCCTGCTGGGTAAAACATATTACTTCTTCTTAAAATCTGCTGGCGGTTTATTAAACCATTATGATATTTACGCACAAGTACAAACAATCACTGGTGGACCAAAAGGACCGTTGGGTCATCCTTTAACTGGACCCTTTAGAGGACCTATATAATGAACTATTTAGGTGATTTTGTTGAAGATGCGACGGTCTATCTGATGTTTAATACATTTTCATCGGATGATCCATCGGCTTCTTGCACGATAACAAATTTTATCAATACCGATGTGCATATTCACAAGGACGATGGTTTGACACAGCGCAATAATGCGACTGGTATAACCGTGAGTGTAGACTTTGATGGTATCACCGGCAGCCACATGATCAAGATTGACACCAGCGATGATACCGTTGCCGACTTTTGGGTTGCCGGCTCAGATTACTTTGTCCGAATAGAAGGCACGACTGTTGATGGAGCGACTATCAATGCCGTCGTTGCACACTTTAGTATCGATAACAGGGTGACGGCTCTTGTCAAAAAAATTCTGGCCAATAAAGCCGTTCAGAATAAATCAACTGGGGTAATAACTTATTACGATGATGATGGCACCACGCCGATATTGACAATTACGCCGACGGACGATGGTTCACTGATCACAAGGACTCCGAGCTGATGGAAAGCAAGTGGCTGCAAGATGCTCTGGTAGGCGGGATGACCTCGAACGCTTTCAAGCTGGGGACGGTGCTTAGTCTGGGGTGGTTCTGGATGAGGCCGAGCGGCTGTGCGACCATTTATCGCCAGGCAAGTATCGATACTGTTGATTTTGAGATCGTTCTTGCGGTAAGTGATGCGGATGCGGATTCTATTTCACCACAATCAGTCACACACAGTGCAAATAGTGTCTATGTTTATGTACTCAGGCGAGTGAACTGTTGCGGGGATGAGGAAATGTCCTTAAACGCGGCGGTAAGGGTTGCTTTCGATGGTGAGGGTGATTTGGTTGCAACTGGCTGTAATGGCATTTTTGATATAAAGGCAAAACAGATTACTGGTCCGAGGGTGGCTATTTTGTGGTATTACTGCCCCGCAAACCAGGGGCAGGCATGCAGTGGTTTTGAAGTCTATGGTGACAATGGTTCAGGAACAATAGATTATGATAACGCGATCGAAACGATAGATTATATCGGCCCGAGGTTTTACACCTTTGAAAGCTCGGTATTAAGCAATGGCCGGTATCAGTTTTGTATAAAGGCTGTCTCTGGCGGAGAAACTGTTGTTGCAATTGATGTGGATGATTCAGTGCCGCAGTCGGTTGGGGTTTTAAAGGGTCAGGCTGTTTAGCGGAGCAAGGTGATGAACAACAGGATAGATTATTATAATGCGATTCAGAGCGGTATTGCGATTCCAGCTGGCCGGCCGGTGGTTTTTATTGATGGTGTGATTTGTGAACTTTTGGAAGTTGTCGAGATCATAAGAGCGGCCAACCCTGCATTTGGAAATGCCACGTTTATCTACAACCCATCCGCATGTGATAATAGTACTATCGTTGCCGCAGAACAGGCCGAGACTGTCGCACCGATGGGAAAAAGCATTAGTGTCCGGCAGCTGTATGATGGCGGAATTGGCAAGGCCCTTCCGGAGGGAGTTAGTATCTTCGAAGGTCAGATTGAGAGAATTGAAACAAACATAGACGATGAAGGCGAAGTTGTTCAGATTATCGCAAAGGATTTAGCGGCCGAGCTGTATAGAATTACGGTTTATGGCAAACGGGTATTGACAACGGATGGCCAAACGCTGTTTCTTGACGGAGCCAAGACGATATTTAACGAAAACAACGAAGCCGATGCCGCCAAAGAAACTTCTCCCCAGGCCGGGCAAAGCTATACGGTTTTTGAGAAAAAAGCCGATAATGCTATGCACTGGAGTTATGGCAAGATAATCCATTATCTCCTTTGTGAATATAGCCAGGTCGGTAAGCTGATGATCCCGTCTGTTGAGCAGCTTGAGGCGGTTACTAATAATTACACGGCTGGTGAGATTAATGTAAATGGCCTGAGCCTTGTTGGTGCGATAGAGAAATGCTGCGAAGATGTCGGGGTCAGGTTTAAGTTTATCCGGCGTAATGAGGCCAATGGGCCGGCAGCTGGGATTACATTTTACAGGCAGGGGCGAGGCGCAGAGGTAGAGCTGAACTGTCAGCCGGCTGGTCAATCGCTCTGTATTTCAATGACCAACATCTACAAGCTAAACAGCAGCAGAGATTTCTGGCCGGTAACACACAGGTATATCGGATGGGGCGATTACAGGAAGTTTGAAGCAACATTTGATTTAATCAAGGCATGGGACAGTTCACTGCAGGGCGGACCGAGGGCGGATTATTCAACGACCAGCGGTAATTTCGAGCCATTGCGGGATGTCTATCGCAAGTGGTGCCTTAACGAAGCAGGCGACTATACCGATGCACCTTACAGCCAGGGCGATACATTTGATTTTACACAGATATTTGGAAATGATAAGTATTTGCGACGGGCGAGGATTTTTGCGAAGGCACTTAGCTGTGACGGCAATGGTGATTCACTCGGATTTTATCTTGAGGTCTCATACGACAGCGGTAGCAACTGGGCACAGCACACCGATGATTTTGATGTATTGGACGATGAGTGTGGTGTGTGGTTGAGCGATGTAGATTTTTCAGATGCGGTGTGGAACGCCGCGGTTGCGGGGACATTGCGGTTCAGGATAACCGCGACGGTTCAAAGTGATGAAAGATTAAGCTGGTCAATTGCGCTTGGGTCGATCGCTTCTGCTTCTGAGGTTATTGACCATTTGATAGATAAGTCCAGTGTATTTGAATATCGCAAAGTTACCGGCAAGAGCATCTTTGAAAATGGTCCTGCCGATGAAGCCGATGATACCGAGTTGCTGGCTGGTTTTGTTCGCAGATATGCCGAATCAGAATGTAATAGTAACAGCAATGTTTTTGAAACAGTCGATGTAACGACACCGATGATAGCGATGGACTTCCGGGTGGGCGATAGAGTTACAAGCTCACCGGACAGCAGGGATATTTTGGGGGCAAGGGCTGATAATCGCAGCCTCTTCTGGATCGAGAAAATAACAATGGATTTTCAAAAGCAGTGTACGGAACTGAAAGTGCTTCGCAGGAGAATATATGACTGAGGAATATTCACACCGTTGGCGGCTCAATCGTGTGGTGAATCTATCGGTACTGATTCAGCTTGTATGCCTGGGTTCACTCATTATTGGAAGTTGGGTGAATTTGCAGAGGCAGCTTGATTTGCTGGGTCATGATGTCAAGCAGCTTGTCGAGAGTAACAAAAAGTTTCATCAGAAAATTGAAAGCTTATGGACAGAGGCGATAGAGAGGGAGTACCGCCTGCGGAATGTCGAAAAGGCTGTGGCTAAGGGCAGCACGGTTCAATAATCCGGGGCTGGATAAAATTTTTTGTTAAAAAATAATTGACACAGATCAGGGCGCTGCGGTTCTGAAAATATGAGTTTCTCAGGTTATGCAAAACAGGAGGTTTTGGTATGGTAAAAAAGTTAAGATATATTCAGATTCAGCCTGACAAGGATTTTCTCAACGGAGATTTTTTAATGCTCAGTACGATGCTGCGTGGGATTTATCTGATAATCAAGATGTATCTTTACGCTAACAACGGAGTTTGCGAATTAAATTATGGCAAACTTTCTGTGATCACTAACTGCAAAAACTTCAAAAAATACTGGCCGGAAGTGGAAAATTTATTCACTGTAAAAAACGATACAATTAGACATAAAGATGTTACCGCCGATTTAAGACGGGCAAGAAAGTGTATGAAAGCCAGGCATACAGCAGGGCTTAAGGGGGCACAGGTACGATGGCAAAACCATTACGAACGCAAAGGTTCTGCCGCGAATTTGCCAATGGCAAAAGATGGCAAAGTAAACGAAACGGAATCGGAAAAGAAAAGGGAATTAAAACCGAATTCGAATTCGACTTCGGATTTCTCGCGCGTTTCTTCTTCGATTCCGTTACGCTCCGATTTCGATTCCGACGGCCAGTCCCCTGCGGCGATGCACTTGAAGTTTTATGACCTTGGCTGTGAGCTTCTCAGACCCGCAGGTGCGTCTGACAGAACCTGCATACGGATCATCGCCGACTGGCTCAAATACCAGTGCGAAAAGACCGGCGAGACGGATATCTTCAGCAGTGCCTGGAGGCTTGCCCAGGAATCAAAACGCAATGCCAGGAAACCGATGGCAATGTTTATCTCGCTGATGAAGACGGAACTTGGTTATCGAAAGCTGCCGGAAGAAATCTCTTAAATGGTATTAACTGTAAATTATTTTTTTAGGGAGAATTATGATGAGAAAAGTTTTATTGATCGGGTTGTTGGTGTTTGTCGCGTTTTTGACTGGTTGCGACAGTTTGCGTTTCGGGCCGTCTCAATCGCAAAAGAAAAATGCCTATCTGCATAACAGAGCCACTCAGATGGCCGCTGATACCGCAAGGGTTGAAAGTTCATCGAGCAAATTGCAGGCCCTTACCGGCCTGTGCAGCGTTCAGAGCAGAGCGTTCTGCAGCGATTATGGTTTGCCAAGCGAGTTTCCGCCTGCTGAGAGCGCAGAAGATGTTCTTTCGCAATCAAGCTATTCAATTGCCGCTGGTGCGATTAGCGATTCATCGCTTCGGCCTGATGGGTGGGATACTGCTGAGGCTGTTATTGATCTGGGTATTGGTATCGCGGCCATCTTTGGCGGGGTATACGGCACAAAGGCGTTGCGGTTCTTCAGAGAAGCAAAGACAAAGTCAAAGGCACTTCGCGAGGTTGTTGCGGGCAATGAACTTTTCAAGCGGATGAACGCCGAATCGACATCGTCGTTTAAGGATGCACACAAAGCCCAATCGCCGGCAACCAGGCAGGTGGTAACGCAGATAAAGAATTCATAAAAAAGCTTGTTTTTTTTCGGCAATTGACTAATATACATATGTGGAGTGTGTAAAAGGAGTTGTGTTTTTTCGAGTTTAATTCATGCTACGGATGGTTTTTGTCGATAACCGCTTATTATAGGGATAGTTATAAATGGCAGATTTGTCCAAAAATCATATAAGTGTGGTAGCATTGGGTAGCCAAAACCCACAAATTCTTAATGTGGATTTCCTCAAGGATAATGAGATAGTTCCTGTAAACGAGGCTCCTTTTGACGAACTCTTCAAGCAGGAAAAGCCTTTCTCGAAATTTATTTCAACCCCGCCGTTCACAAATTTGGCTTTGGGTCCGATAGAATTTATAATCGATGAACAAAGGTTTCAGCTTCGTGAGTATCCCATTACTGAGTGGGCAGAGGCAAGAATTATAAAGATTATGCAAAACTATTTCGGAGTACTGAAGTACACACCACTTACGATGATAGGCATCAATCTGAATTCAACAATATCTTTTGCAAACCTTGGGGAAGCAGAGACATTTCAAGAACTTTTTTTGCCTAAAGCCAGCAAGGTTTTAGAGTTTTTACCGAAAGATAAAATTGATGCCAGTACGGTATTGCGTTGGCCGTATGAAAAATCTGATAGCCGTATTGCATTGACGATTGAGCGAACTGATGTCTCTAAAAACAAAAGGATGATTAATTTTAATTACGAATTTGATTTTACCGACTGGAAAAGTTTTGGTGAAGAATTAAATAAAATGCCAGAAATATCAATTTATTCAGATTCTATTATCAAACAGTTATTAGGGGCTATTTAAGTGCCTGAAACCCGCGACAGAAATCTTTGTTTTGAAATTTCTCTTGATGAGCTACAAGTATTAGTTGGTAATGTGCTTATTGCAACGTATGGGAATGAGCAATCAAATGACCTAAAACAGGTTCGTCAGGTTTCGGAAATTATAGAAAATGGTATGTGCCAAGAAGAACACTATGCGGATACGGCAGAGCAAGATGACTGGCCTGTCTTGCAAGAGTTTGAAGGGATTTCTCTTGGTAGTTATTTGGAATTTTGCAATGCCAACGGCTTGGTTGACGCATTAAGGTCTTGCATCAAACAGACAAAAGTTATATTTTCGGATATAGAGACCATATCCGCAGAATTAGATTATTTTGAAGACGAAGATGTTGTGGATGACGGACATGTTGTTTTGAGATTGCAGGTGAAATCGTCCCAAGCCACGGTGTTGGATGAATATGATGATTGGATTGATTGGAAAGTAGACAATTTGTCTGCAAATACAAGAGGTTATTTCACATTAACTTTTCACAGGGTTGCGAGTTGAATCCAACTGATTTTTATAAAACAGCCGAACTGTTAAATAACAGCTCTAACGAGCAATCTCATATACGCACTTCAATTGGTCGTTCCTATTATGGAACTTTTTTATTTTTCAAGGACTATCTATCCAACCTCGGTATAAAAAAAACAATCAAACCGACAAAAGCAATACATGAATTTGTCAAAGGCTGCTTTCAGTACTGCCAAGTGCCAGAAGGAACAAAAGTAGGCGAAAGATTAAAAGACTTAATGCAATTACGCCACGATGCAGATTATGAATTGGATATCGTTTTTGCCAGCGAGGCCGGTAGCGACGCCCTGCTGATGGCAAAAAAAACAGTAGCAAATTATGACAAAGATATAACCGAGGAAAAACGAACACAACTCTTGGAAAATATGAAAAAGCACATTGCTCTTAAATGGGGCATAAAATAGAACTCTTAGACTCGGAAGTGTCTTAATATTTTCTATTGGCGCTTATTCGCGTGGGTCTACGAGTTGGTTTTTTGACATTGCCGTTCGTGGAAATTTCTTCAATTCTCAGTTCCGCAGGTGCGTCTGACAAAACCTGCATACGGAGTATCGCCGGCAACCAGGCAGGTGGTAACGCAGATAAAGAGTTCGGCATAGGCAGTTTATTCTTACGAATATTTCAGAGTCGCCTTTTTTCCTGATCAGAAGTGTTATGGCGTTGAAAGCAGATTCTGTTTGCAAAAGCAGGTTTTCATACCGTAGCTGTCACAGATTTCGGAGAATGGTTTGATAATATGCTTTTGGGCAATTGTTTGCGGTAATCGCCACGAGCCGCCGCGGAATATAAGTTTGTCAGGTTTGGCGAGATACTCATAAACGCGTTTAAGTTGCTGCATTGCTTCGGGAACTGGTTTATATCTTGGAGCGACGATTTTTGTGACGGAATAAACTATATGTAACATAGTGTTTTCCGCGGCGAATCTGATAAGCTTTTCGAGGGCTGGGAGGCTTTGTGCGTCCGGCAATTGGAAATCAGCTAACAATTTACCGCTGGCCAGCGGGTTACGCGGCAGCAGCGGGTCAATACGCAGCACAACAGGTATATCGTTTTGGCGAAGTGTCTTTATCGCATCGGTTCTCCGGGCAACCGCAGGTGCGCCGGGGTCATAAAACTTTGCGTTATTCTCATCCCAAAAAGCAAGTGAAATTTCTACGCGTAATGCAGGGATCGCCTTGCTGCTAAACAAGTCTTTTCGTGGGTGGTCCGCTGGTAAGGATGCTAATGATTGTAATGCTTTCAAATATTCAGTCTTTACAAGTGCCGCGGGATTTTTTGTCAGGATAGTAATGCTGGTAAAATATCGGCGGTATTTCTGCAACTGCTCCAGGGTGTACAGCGTGAGTCTTTGCTGGGATTCTAAAGGCTGAAATGCATCGGTACTGTTAGACAGATGAATGGGAGCCGGCGGAAGGTTGAACTCTTCAATCTCGGCGAGATCTTTGAGCAGCTTCTTTTTGAAGTTATCTTTGCACCTGGCCTGATCCGGCTCATAGCTCTGTGCGTAACAATATTTGCACCCATGACTGCAACCGGCATAGACATTGATACAATAGCGATGACCGCTGGGAAACTTTTTTTGGTCAGCGAACGGGCAGAACCATTTGACAACACGGGGCCTGGTTACGCCAAGGATTTGTTTATTTGACTTATGCGGTAGAAAATACCAGGCCAAAGCTGCTTGCTGGGCAGGAGTAAATTTATCAAAGGCCGGCTTATATTTTGCGTTAACCCTTTCGACAATATCAAAGCCTTTTTCGATATCAATGCTAAATAATTTCATAACCGTATGATACCATGCGCATTTTGAATTATCCAGCCCGCAGGTGTGTCTGACAGAATCTGCGTACGGAGCATCGCCGGCAACCAGGCAGGTGGTAACACAGATAAAGAATTCGGCGTGAGATATTATCCAATCCCGGGTTTCCCAGATAAGCCGTGACAAAGAAACCGGATTTTGGTAATATGGGGGTGGTTGCTGTTTAAGAGGAGTTTTGCTGGTCTGATCTGGGAAAATGCACCCGAGTCATATTTGAACACAATGTGTAAAAGTTCCGGGCTTTCAGCCGGATAAGTTATACTGGAGTTTTCAACAGTTAATCATATTTTAATGGGGAAGAACAATGAGACAAATATTTAAGAGAACAGGTATTTCGGTTTGTTGTTTGATATTGTTGGCCAGTGTTTCTATAGCCTCAGGTGGCTATGCCGATCCGAAAAATATGGATCCGGACATACCTGAGCCCAAGGCGGTGGTCGGTTACAGCGTGGACGATAAGCCGGTTCGTTATGAACCGCTAGTCCGGTATATGCAGAAGTTGGCTGAAGTCTCGGATAGGGTGACCCTGACCTCTTACGGCAAGACGTATGAGGGGCGTCAGCTTTACTATATGACCATTACCAGCAAGGCCAACCACAAACGGCTGGATGAGATCAAGGCGGGCAATGCCAAACTGGCCGACCCGCGCAAACTTAAAAATGATAAAGAAGCGCGAAAGCTGCTCGATAAACAGCCGGCCGTTGCGTGGATGGGTTATTCTATTCACGGCGATGAGCTTTCCAGTACCGATGCGGCAATGCACCTGGCGTATCAGTTGACGGCGGGCAAGGATAAGGCCACACGCAAACTGCTCGATGAAGTGGTGGTCCATATCGATCCCCTGATGAACCCGGACGGCAGGGAGCGGTACCTGGGGCAGCTGGAGCAGTTGAGCGGTCAGATCGCCAGTTCGGATTACCAGTCTAACCAGCACAGCGGTTTGTGGTCGGGTGGACGCGGCAATCACTATCTGTACGATATGAACCGGGACTGGCTTGTGCAGACCCTGCAGGAAACACAGGCTCGGACAGCGGTGATCCTTTCATGGAACCCGCATTTGCTGGTTGACTCGCATGAGATGGGCCCGACCAATACCTACATTATGGATCCGCCGCGTGAGCCGATCAATATCTATTACTCCGATAAGGGTCTCGACTGGCGGACGGTGTTTGGGAATGATCAATCGGCGGCCTTTAACCGGTTTGGCTGGAGCTATTATTCACGCGACTGGTACAGCGACTGGGACCCGATCTATACCACCGCCTGGGCGAATCTGACCGGGGCCGTCGGGCTCTTGTATGAACAGGCCGGGGTGCAAGGCGCTTCGATCAAACAAGCGACCGGCTACGAACTAACCTACCGCGAATCGGTACATCATCACCTTGTTAGCTCACAGGCCAACCTGCAGACGTTGTGTGATAATCGCCGTCCGATCATGGCGGATTTCCTGGCGGACAGAAAATGGGCCATCTCAGATAAAGGGCCCTACAACGAAACCTTCCTGCTGCCTCCGGCACAGGATAAGACACGTCTCAGGCGATTTGTCGAAGTATTGCAAAAACAGGACATAGAATTCTCCTGGGCCAAAGAAACCGTCAAGGCCGGCAAAGTCAGAGATATCTGGGGCAACACGATGGACACCAAAGAATTACCCGCCGGAACCCTTGTGGTCAGTTCCGCTCAGCCCCGCCGCCGCATGTTGCTTGCCATGCTGGAGTTTGATACGCGTCTTAAGGATAGTTTTCTGCTGGAAGAACGCGAGGATCTGGAGAGCCGCAGGTTCGAGCGATGGTATGATGTCAGTGCCTGGAATGTGCCAATGGGCTATGGTTTGGAATCTTACTGGGCCGCTAAAGTTGAGTCGATCGCGGTCACCACAAAACCTCCAGTCTCAAAAGCAGGTTTTCGTGCGGCCAAAAAACCCGCCTACGGATACCTGATGACATTTGATAATTCTGATATCTATCCTGTTCTGGTAAAGTTGTTCGATAAGCAATGTAATATGCGCATCGCTACCAAACCTTTTCAATTTTCCGGTGCCGATTATATAGCCGGTACGGTATTGTTGCGCTGCCATGAGAATCCGGAGGACCTGCCGGCAATACTTGAGGATATAGCCGCAAATTATGATGTTGATATTATTAATGTCGATACCGCCCGTGTTGCCAAGGGACCGGACCTGGGCAGCACGGAATTTACCCTGCTGCACAAGCCGCGGGTGGCACTTTTGTCACAGTGGCCTGTTCAGAGCACTTCGTTCGGATCGGCGTGGTACCTGCTGGACTACCGGATGCGGCTTCGGGTATCACCGATAAACATACAGTACATAGGCAGGGTCGATCTGCGTAAATACAACGTGCTGATCATGCCTGATTGTTCCGGCCTGGGGCGTGTTTTAGGGGGTGGCGCTGTCGGCAAGATAAAAAGGTGGGTTGAAGGCGGCGGCACACTCATTGCCGTCGGCAGTTCCGCGGCCTATCTGGCCCAATCCGAAAGCGGACTTTCATCGGTCAGGCTGAAACGTAATGTGCTTGATGAGCTTTCTGACTACTACAAAGCTGTCCAGCGGGAAAAAGATGCCCGCAATGTTAAAGTTGACTTCGACGCGGTATGGGGAACGAAACCAGCCGAAACAGACAAACAAAAAAAACCCGACCAGGCAAAAGATGATAAGCCGGCTGGCGAACAAAAGGCCAAAAAAGATAAAGAGCAACTCAAAGGTGATGATAGTTGGTTGAGGATGTTTAGCCCGAAAGGTGTGTTTGTCAGGGCCGAACTTGACGTGAAAAACTGGCTCTGCTTTGGCCTGGCCGAAAAGATGCCGCTGCTATTTTCAGGGTCAACTGCCTTTATGAGCAAATATCCCATCGCCACCGGTGTCCGGCTGGCAGAAGCCGACCAGTTAAGAATGAGCGGCCTGCTGTGGCCCGAGGCCCGGGAAAGGTTAGCCGATACCGCGTTCGCTACAACCGAGTCATTGGGTAACGGACAGGTTATTCTGTTCGCCAACGATCCGACCTTCAGGAGCTGGCTGGCAGCGGAAGAACGGCTGTTCCTCAACGCGGTTCTGTTGGGACCGGGAATGGGCTCTTCGCCGCCAATGCCATGGTAATAAAGTTGCAGCTTTTTTTGTAAAAGTTTAAATGTGAATGTCGGATTAGATTAGGATATTGAGACAATGTTTAGAAGAGATTTTTTGAAGAATTGCGGATTGTTGTCTGTGGGGACATTACTGGCTTGTGATGAAACGTTCAAATCTTCTGCTAAAGTGGCTAATTCTAATGAGTTGTACAAACATAAGATCGACCGCGTGGAATTTGGGCGGCTTAAGTATAATTTTCCGCGGCTTGTGGGAAAGAATGCACGGAAAGGACTGCATGGAAAACATAAAAAGTGCTGGTATACAAAAATCTGTACGAATCAAGGGGCTTGCGGATGGGGTTTAACGACTGCCCCAGGGAAGCATTCAACAATGCTGAAAGAAACTCTGCTGGGCAAAACGGTGGACCAAGTATTCGTTCCTTCCGTAGGTATAGCTGAAGGCGTAAATCCGCGGTTTGATATTGCTTTACACGACCTGACAGGAATTATTTTGAATCTGCCGGTCTATAAAATGCTGGGGGCGACCGGACCGAAAGAAATAAAAATTTACAGCGGGATGATTTATTTTGATGAGCTTAAATCTGAGGGGAATCCCGGCGGGATTGATACGGTGATGAAAAATTGCCGATGGGATTATGATTATGGATATCGGCAACTGAAGGTTAAAATTGGTCGAAGCGGAAAGTGGTATGAACATGATAAGGGGCTGGCGATGGATATTGAAATCGTCAGGATGATCCATGATGAATTTGCCGATGAGGTAGATATTCTTGTTGATGCGAATGATATGTACAGTCTGGATGATACAATTGCTTTTCTGAAAGGGGTTGAGGGGGTGCCGATTTACTGGATGGAGGAGCCTTTTGTAGAAAGCCTGGAGGACGGTCGCAAGTTAAAAGACTGGATGATGGCTAACGGTCGAAAAGAAACGCGTTATGCCGATGGAGAACGGGCTCTCAAAATAGATGTATGTATGAAATTAGCAAAAGAAGGGAAACTGGACGTATTTCTTGCCGATATATTTAGCTATGGTATGACACCCTGGCGAAGGCTGATACCTTCATTAAATAAAACCAACACTAGCGCCAGTCCGCATACATGGGGAAATCGTTTGAAAACGAATTATACGGCACATCTTGCAGCAGGGCTTGGAAATGTGTGTACCATTGAGGGAGTTACATGTATATCCGATGATATTGACTATGGGGATTACAAAATTATTGATGGAAAGATTCAAGTATCGGAAAAGCCTGGATTTGGGATGAAGATATTGAATACTAAATAATTCGCATTAGTAGATGTGGATTTGGGATTAATACATTAAATATACCCGTTACAATCTTAGGTAAAATAAGCATGTTAATCTGCCCCTGCCAGATACCAACAAAAATAACACCGCCCGTTCCATGCTC
>SDBT01001448.1_pt1 | contig 41794 bp, 44 predicted proteins | sample 2277101 | NCBI WGS metagenome assembly SDBT01 (sample SAMN10404973, study PRJNA504765) | marine sediment metagenome | isolation source: marine sediment core GS10_PC15, 103 cmbsf | place: Arctic Ocean: Southern Knipovich Ridge | collected 2010 | reverse complement strand
GACGATGATGACGACGATAACAACAATCAGAAAACTTCACAGCCTAAACAGAAAGAAGACTAATGGTACAGACACAAATCACAGATAAGTGGGTTGGTGGTACCAGCGGGAAAATCCGAGTCGATTTTAAAGCCGGTGAAGATGCGGGGCCATTACTATTCAAATCCGCTATTAATATGCTTGAAGCTGATTGGGATGCATTAACCACTCCTCAGCAGACAGCTTTGATGGAGACTCGATATACAAATTGGGTTGCTCAATCTACAGCAAATGCCAACTATGTCAAGACTAATGCCGATTATCGAGAGGACCTATTGAATTTTGAAAGTGTACGTGCTAAGTCTGTTACCTCGCGAGAAGAGGTTAAGGCTGCCATTACCAATTATAGTAAAGCAGATTGGCAAGCGGAAGAATCTCTTCAAGCAACTATTGAAGCCGAAGCTCTTGCAGCTAAGACAGAAGCAACTACTGAAGCTGGTAAACTGTAACTATGTCTAAGGTTACTGTAAACGGTACCTTTGTCGGATACGATACTGAAACCGGTGGATCTAAACACGAACAGTTAAGGGAAACTGGCGGTGCTTTCTACTACACAACCAGACATGGTTCCGATAAAATCGTAGGAATGTTACATTCTTGTCCTTGTGGATGTGGAGCTATTGGCTATTTAAACTTTGATCCTGATCGTGTGCCAGCTCGTCCTCAATGGAAATGGGATGGTAATAAAGAGAAGCCTACTTTATCACCTTCTATAGGTATTCGTCCCACTACAGGTTTACTGAATCAAACTATGTGTGACAAGAAATTTCATTGGCATGGATACTTGAAGAAAGGTGTATTTAAATCTCAATGAGCCACCCAGCCGCTGAAGTGCGGATCTTGACATACTAAGTTCATTATCAGACATACTAAGGTGTTGAGGGACCTAATAAACCACTCTATTATGTAATCATTGGAGACAACTCCAACCCAAGTGCACAAGGGAAAGGAATTCAAATGACTGACCAAGTGTTTAACATTGCCAAAGGCGCCTTCGCTGAGATGTTCAATGACGCAGCTGCAAACGGAATCGTACTACTTCTAGAGACTGGCCAAGCAGATGCTGATCTTGTAGACCATGAAGATTTAGCTGCCTTGCTTGCTGCTGCTCCTATAGAAGCAGTATTTACTTCTTATGCTCGTAAGGTTGCTATAACTGGAACGGTCACTGTCGACCATAGTAATGAACGTACTGATGTCGATATTCCTGATCAAACTTGGTCGCCGGCAGGTAATGGCACAAATGAGACGCTTGTTAAGCTTATTGTGGCATACGAAAATGCTGCGGCCGATGCAACGCGGTTACCATTGACTCACCACGACTTTGCAGTTACTACCGACGGATCCGATCTTACGGCTCAGTTTAATGCTGCTGGATTTGCTCGCGCTGCGTAATTGCTACTGTCTTAATTGCAGCCACAGGAGAGTACGATGCCTCTACCAGCATGGGCCACACAACTACATGGACCAATAGGTGGGAGAACTGCCGTAATAGTAGTTGACCCTGACTTAGCCTACCCATCGATATTGGCTGGATTAGGAATTACTAATCCTGATCAATATGACCAATATTGGCTTGAAACTGCCTATCAGTGCATCAAACTTGAGATTCAATCAGGTCTCGAAACAAACAACAAAGGCAAATTCGACATTCACATTAACATACGTGGGGATGGCGGACGAAAACTTCGTTGGGGTTTAAAGCATTACCCTCCTGGTAGAGGTGCTCTCACTGCTACTTTAGGTAAAGAAGCTCGAACTCGGTACATTCAATGGCGTGGGGATGCTCGAGCAGGAACTGTTCTGAAACTTGATCCAATGATGCCAGGTCGCAATGCTGTTACGCGAGTCGGCAGTCAAATAGGTCGCTGACTATAAGGTCACGGAATGCTGGCTGCACCTCTCTGTGACATACATACCTTCAGCTCAATATTGAGTCTGGAATTGCAATTATCTGTGATTCCAGGCTTTTCGTTTGCTTGGAATTATACGTAATGAGCATTCAAAGCATCATAGCAAATGATCTTTACGTTGAAGTAGGAATGGGTGATGGAACTGCCCACCGCGTAACTGCTGCTGACTTCAATGGTAATTTGACCAAAGTCGGTAATGACATGACAGTGGCATTGCAAGCACTGATTGATGTTGAAACTCCCCTTACAGATTTACCGGCTGACGATATTGACAAGACGGTTGACCCAAATAATTCATATGAGTTTTTCCGCAACCGTCAAGCCGTAACGTATTTCGTTTTTCGCTCTAATATTGTCGTGTCGATTGTTTGGAACGGCCTTATTTGGAACCCCTCTTTTAAAGACCCTGGGGTGTAGTCTATGGCCCGCATTCTCAAAGTCTTAGGCTTTCCGCAAGATACGCTTGGTTATTTCGGCTTCCATTCGGGCGGGCCTACGGTTACAGCGGGAGTAGATGGTGCTTCTGGTTCTATCTCAATGTCCGATAGTAGTGTGCAGGTAGGCTTAGTTATTCCAGACCTGCGGTTGCTAGTTCCTGGTAGTGTCACACTCACAAGTCCTTTTAAGTATATTTTTAAAGTTGAACCGGCTTGGGATACTGCGCCTACGTCAGATACATGGATATTCCGCGCGGGTGGCGACAGTGGGGACAACGTTGGGCTGCTATGGAAAGCAGACAACGGTAATGTTGAAATATGGACGGACGGCGGCTCTTTTCTACAAGGTACGTTTACAACGCCGTTTACTGATGCCGTAAAATCTCAAATAAGTGTCTGGTACGAAGAGTTAGCGTCGGGCGATGGTGAAGTCGTGATTGACGGCGTGTCGAAGACCTGGACCGGCGCACTAATGAACACGTCGGCTGGTGGTGATGCGGTCTTCCGTGGTGGTGGTACTGGTTGGACTGCTGGTGACAGCATTGAATTTTCTGAAATTGTTATTGCAGATCAAGTTACGAACAACAGTGATCTTGATAAAGCGTATGACGTTCATGCCTATGTTTGCGGTGCTAGCCCGACTACGCAAGGCGATACTTTAACTTCAGGTTCTTGGGCAAACACTAACGCACCTTATAGTGAAGGTTCAGAAGCAACTTATGATGATGGTGCGCCGGACAAGGGCTATGTTGAATTTGATGGTACGGGTGGTGAAGCTGGTCCCGCAGCATCAGGTGCTACGCCGACAACAACATACATTGCTGGCACTTGGGATATTTTCACTAAGCGGGGTAATGGCTCCAGCTCTGGCGCGGTTCATGATTTTCTTTATGGGAATGACGGCGACACCACCAGCAATATACCAAATATTGCCGTTCCCATCACAACAGGATTTTTAGGCTATTTTGCAACGTCCGAAAGCACTTCGGTCATGCCTTCTTCGTCGGAGAACGCAGCGGCGGGTATGGAGCAAGGCAGTGCTCGTGAAATGGATATTGCTGCGCTCGGATTTTCTCTTGCTGTTGCAGTGGTTACTGCACAAACTATTGAACCTGGTCTTGCATCCGAAACTGATACGGCATTCGTTGTTACCCCTGAACGTACACATACAGTAGGTTTAGCCACTACAACTGACACAGCCTTTATAGTAGATCCAGAACGTACGTACATAGTTGGGCTAGCATCTGAAATAGACACTGCATTTAGATTAGCTCTCAATGTAGGATTAGCGTTTGAAACAGACACAGCCTTCATTGTCACTCCCGAACGTATATATGCTATAGGTCTAGCTACTGAGACCGATACAGGTTTTATAGTCACTCCAGAACGTATCTATGCAACAGGATTGGCTACTGAAACAGATACAGCTTTCATAGTAGTACCAGAACGTACGTATGTAATAGGACTTGCATCGGAAACCGATACTGCATTAGCATTAACTACAGGGCAAATAATAGAAGCTGGTCTGGCTACTACAACTGATACTGCATTCTCATGTCAACCTGAAAATTTCAAACGCTATTACGTTGGTGTTAGTGATGATTGGGATGATGCTGATTGGGCTTTTACAGATGGTGGACCAGCAGACGCACCGATACCATCAATATTAACTGACGTTTATCTCAATGCAGGTAGTGGTGCAATAACTGCTACGATTGCAGCGGCAGCGTTTTGCAAAGATTTGATTTGTACAGGCTTTACTGGTACATTAGCTGGAGCGTCTGCCTTAGAAATTGCAGGTTCACAAATACTTGTTGCTGGTATGACGTTAAGCTATACAGGAACCGTTCTATTCAGCTCGACAGGTTCTGAAACCGTCACTTCTGGCGGCAAAGTTTGGGGCGGCAATGTGACGTTTGACGGCGTTGCTGGTGTTTGGGCTCTACAAGACAACTTCAGTAATGGCACTAATAGTATCACGCTAACGAACGGCACACTTAGTGCAGGCACTTCCAACGTAATCACTGATAGGTTCGCTTCTGGCAACACAAATACTCGTGTCATCAACATGGGTACTGGGAGTATTTGGACGCTCACAGGTTCAGGAACTGTTTGGGATACTAATCCTAACAACAATCTTACAATCAATCGAGAGACTTCAACTGTTGATTGCACATACAGCGGAGCTTTAGCTCGTGTTTGGGATTATGATCGAGATGTTGGCTCAGAGTCAGACCGTTGGATGGGCAATTTTAAAGTTAGCGCAGGCACAGGAAATTGGACGTTTCCAACTGGCGCATTATTACAAGGCATAGATTTCACTGGCTTCAGTGGGACGCTCTTGGCTGGTGGCAGTGTTATTTTCGATGGAGATGTCACGCTTGGCGCTGGCATGATCTGGAACAGTGACGCAAGCATTTACGCTCTTGGTTCTAACGCTGATTTACCAAATCAAACAATTATCTGGACTTCAAATGGCGTAGTTATAGGAAACTACGTTCAAGCAGGACCGGCTGGAACTAATGCAAACCCGACTTTTGAATTAGGGGATGCGATAACGTTCATTGCTGCGCGAGGCTTCGTTCATGCAGAGGGAGTGTTTGACACTAAGGGTTTTTCTGTAACCGGACAATTTTATAACGCTCAATATTCTGGACGTACTCCGCATCTAATAGCTGGTGCGACTCTTTTCTCTCTTAGTGACAACGGCGTTGGCATAAGTGCTTGGGAAGTTTCTATTACTGGTTGGTCTGGTGATTTGGGAACCAGCACGATCCGCTACACTAACGCTGGTTCTGGGATCGTAGCTTTTAGAGGACATGCAGAAACTTATTGGAATTTTGAAAACGCTACTGGGGGTACAGCTGCAGTAGAATTTGAAGATGCTGACACATTCAATTCCATTGATATTGCACAAGCAAATACTGCTCGTACAGTTTATGTTAGTCCTGGTAATACAATCGCATTTAAAGAAATAAAAAATACCCAACCTACTGGCCATAAACTGACTAGCGCTGGTGAGGCAGCTACACACACGCTTGACGATAGCTCAGGAATTAATAAGCTAACTGATACGACAATTAGTTGGAGTATTGCAACAGGTGGTGCACGATTTGAAGCATTTACTGATAACGGAAACGTAGATGGAGGGAATAATACTGGTTGGTTATTCAGTATTCCAATTCCAACTGAAACCGATACAGCATTTGCAGTAATTGCTGTTAGGTCCAGAACTATTGTTGTTGGACTTAGTAGCGAAACTGATACTGCATTTGTTGTAATACCAGACCGTGCATACACTGTTGGTTTAGCCACTGAAACTGATACTGGATTTATTGTCACTCCAGTACTAGAGGGTGGTCAAATAATAGAAGTTGGCTTAGCTAGTGAGACCGATACTGCATTTACAGTCGTTCCAGATCGTGCATACACTATAGGTCTAGCAAGCGAAACTGATACTGCACTCAGATTAGCTTTGATTGTTGGTTTAGCTTCTGAAGTTGATACAGCTTTTCTAGTACAACCTTTACGCACGTACATTGTTGGCTTAGCTACTGAAACTAGTACAGCATTCATAGTAACGCCGAAACGTACATATATAGTAGGTTTAGCACAAGAAACTGATACTGCATTCTCAATTACTGCAGATCGTGCTTATACGATCGGTTTGGCTAATGAAACTGACACCGGATTTATAGTAACTTACTTTAAGACTCTGCATATCGGCCTAGCTACAGAAATTGATACAGCATTTAGACTAGGATTGATTGTCGGATTAGCTTTAGAGACAGATACTGCATTTGTCGTTGACCATGCCTTTACTGTTCAACCTTTACTAGCTAATGAAACCGATACAGCTTTCATTGTAGTTCCAGAACGCACATATACGATTGGTTTAGCTAGTGAGATAGATACAGGTTTTATAGTTGTACCTTTACGTACGTACGCTGTTGGTTTAGCTAGTGAAACAGACACAGCTTTTATAGTCGATTACTTCAAGACTGTTCAAGTAGAACTAGCTACAGAAACAGACACAGGATTCTCTGTATCTCCCGAACGTACTTATATCGTAGGTTTGGCTACAGAAACTGATACAGCATTTAGACTAGGATTGATTCTTGGCATAGCTCTAGAGACTGATACAGCCTTTACAGTTATACCTTCTAATGCAATTCAAATAGGTTTAGCTCAAGAAATTGATACAGCATTTGCTGTTACTCCGGAACGTATTCATACTATTGGATTAGCATCCGAAACAAATACTGCATTTACTGTAGTAGCTAATCGTGCATATATTGTTGGTTTAGCTCAAGAGACAGATACAGCATTTGCTCTTACTGTCGACAGAACGCATACTATTGGATTAGCTATAGAAACCGACATAGCACTAAGATTAGGTGTTATTGTCGAACTAGCTATTGAGACAGATACAGCATTCTCTGTTGATCATGCATTTACAGTACAGCCATTACTAGCAAATGAACTAGATACAGCATTTGCTATACAACCACTACGCTTATACATTGTCGGTCTAGCTTTAGAAACAGACACTGCATTTGTAGTTACTCCTATACGTACGTATATAATAGGATTAGCTTCAGAGACTGATACAGCTTTCGTAGTAGCTTTTACATCAGCTATTATAGTTGGCTTAGCCATAGAGACAGATACGGCATTCGCAGTACAACCGGAACGTACGTATACTGTAGGACTAGCCTCAGAAACCGATACAGCTTTCATAACAAGACCCGAACGTACATATACTGTCGGGTTAGCCAATGAAACTGATACAGCTTTCGTAGTGACACCACTGCGAGTGTATCCTATAGGGTTAGCACAGGAAACTGACAGTGCATTCACGGTTGTTTCGGTCCGAGTTACTGGCATTGGTCTTGCTCAGGAAACGGATACTGCCTTTTCTGTCACTCCTAATAAAACAAGAACAATATCGTTAGGGTTGGCTCTTGAGACTGATACAGCATTCAATGTAATACCTCTCCAAGGTGCTCCAGAAGTAGGTCTTGCAATTGAGACAGATACGGCATTCCCCGTAAGTGTTTTAGGTGGAGTCTTTGCTCAGCCGTTACATGGAATAGCAAGAGCTCCTAATAGAAGATTCTTCGTCAATCCCAAGAGAGACAGATTCACTACTACTATACCTAATAAACCATTTGTAGTCAAAACATCCAATCGTATACGCAGCACTTAGGAGAATATTATGCGTTCTGTAAAAGACTTACCTAATATAGATACTTCCCCTCAAAAGGAACCTATAGGCTTCGACTTCGAGCCTTATCTACCTACAGGAGTCACATTAACAGGAACCCCAATAGTTACCTGTTTAGTCGCGAATGTATCAACGGTCGGGGATTCTGATCCTGCGTCCCGCCTTAGTGGTAGCCCAACTATAGGTACTATTTCACCACCCGACGGCGCTGGAGTGGCAAACACTGCTGTTAGTCAATTCCTGGTTAATTGTCAAGCGGGTGTGACTTATCTTTTACGCTGTACAGTTAATAGAACTGACGGTGGTGTTGCATCTCTCTGGACGCATATGAAGTGTAATGCTCCGGTTTAGAACCACAAAGTTTGCAGTCTGACCCAAAAAGCTGTTGAGGTTCACATGGACACGTATTATAATGAAACAATGGTCAAAGAGCTACATATCTTCAGAGCTTCGGTGGATACATCGGGCATTCGTCAGGATGTTTATCTTGGTAGGGACCAATTAGTTGTACCTGTAATAGCATTAGTTGAAGGTGTCTTGCATCCTTCTAATGCTAAAGAACCTGAATTAGCACTAGCTTCTGAGTTTGGAAAAGTACCTGTTGCTTGGGATGGCAGCCCAGTAGTAATGAATCATCCTAAAGTAGATGGTAATCAAGTAAGTGCAAATTCTCCAGGTATCCTTGAGGCCATTGGCTTCGGAGTCCTTTTCAATACTACCTTAGATGACAAGAAGCTTAAGACTGAAGCTTGGATCGATCTAGAGCGTGTAAACGAACTTGGTGGTGAGGTAGCTGAAACAATCGAGAGAGTCCAATCTGGTGAAATAGTCGAAGTTTCTACTGGTCTTTTTGCCGTTACAATACCTCAGAATGGTAAACATGACGGTAAGAAGTTTTCAGGTGTTTGGCGTGAAATCATTCCTGACCATTTAGCATTCCTTTCTGAAGGTGCTACAGGCGCATGTTCAGTAGATGATGGATGCGGAACGAGGAACAACATGAAAGCTGCAGCCAAAGCATGTGAATGTGAAAATAAGGAAAGATGTACTTGTAATCTTGGCAAACCAGAAGAAAGGCTACAGCGTCTTATTTCAAATGCGTTCCCTGACTCTATGATGAATCGGGACGTGCAAAGTTTACTGTTTCAGGCAATTCAAACTAAGTTCGGGGAATTCGCCTGGTTGATCATGTACGATCAAAACAGGGCTATCTTCGAACTATTTGACTCCGATACCTTTACCAGTAAGATCCATCAGATTGACTTTGATATTTCTGACAATACCAAGGTTGAGTTTTCTGGGGAAGCTGAACGTGTGAATATTATGACACGCGTCGTTCCTGTCCAATTGTCAGCGAAAGGAAATACGATGTCCGACAAGACAGAAGCAGAAATCAAAGCTGAGGCGGAAGCTAAGGTGAAAGCCAACGAAGAAGCTGCGGCTAAGAAGAAGGCTGATGATGAAGCCACAGTTAAGGCTAATGCGGAAGCTGAAGCGGTCAAAGCGAAAGCAGAAGCCGATGCGAAAGCTGAAGCTGAAGCTAAAGCTAAAGAGAACGCCAATAAGCCGCTTCAGACCGCTGAAGAGTATATTGCCGGCGCTCCAGCAGGCATTCGTGAAGTTCTCAGTGAGGGCCTTCGTGCCAATGTGGAAGAAGGTAATAGGCTCATCACAGCTATTAAAGCCACCGATAGGTGCGACTTTACTGAGGCTGAGCTCAAAGACATGAACCTCAGTCAATTGAAGAAATTGGCTAGGCTTTCCAATGTTCCGGATTTCTCCGGACAAGCTCCGTCAGGTCATTCGACCGTTACCAATACGGATGACGACGACAGAGCTCCCGCCCCGCCCCTGGCTTTCCCGCCGCCAAAACTGGCTACGGCAGAGTAATAGGTACGGTTACCGTCCACCATTTTCTTAGGAGAGTGTAATGGCTTTTAATACTACGATCATCAAAGGGCGTGGCATTCGGAAGGAAGCAGCTGCAGGTGCGGCTGTTTCGCCTGGAGATTTCATTGAACGTGATTCTTCCGGTGAATTTATACGTAATGCTATTGCCGGTTCACAAAGTCGACGTCTTATCGCTGTTGAGAATGAAATTTTTGGCGATGGGATTGAGGTCGATTATGCTGCTGCTCAGCAAGTTCTTGCTGAATCGACTATTCCGGGTATGGAAGTGTATGCTCGACTTGCTATAAATGCAGCGGCAATTGTTATTGGCGACCTCGTTGAACTTGCTGCAGATGGTTCTGTTGCATTATATACACCCGCAGTTGACCTAACGGAAGGTGCAGGTGCTATAGGTGGTACACAAGATGGCGACATCGATGCGCTTGTTGATCCAGCTGGAGATTCAGGTGCTTCATTGATCGATGGTGTTCGTGAAGCTGCTGCAGCAATTAATGCTTTTACTGGTCAGGGAATTGGTAACCCTGTTGGTGTAGCATTGGAAGCCGTTGACAATTCTGCCGGCGGTACCAAAGTTTGGATTCACATCGAGATCCTGTAAGTTACAGGTCGTCGGCTTAACTCAGCAAAGGAATTTGTAATGGAACAGGCAAGTGTTGACATCCTCGGTGGAAAAGGTGGCGGTAGCGGCGAAGTAGCTATGCGTCTTCTTGAAGCCAACTTTAATGTCAGTGCTTTACGCACAAATGCGGTGTTGCGTAAAGACGAATGGATCCGCATGGACGAACGAGTTATTGCGGTTGCACGTCAACGGCTCATAGGTGTTGGTGATCTCCTGTCACGAGGTCTTCGATTCCCAATTGAGGACGCACTCGGTATTACCAGAGTCGAGTGGGAACGCGTGAGTGACTTCGGTGTAGCAAACGTCAATATGTCAGGCGTTGCTGAAGGTGAGAGTGATCGAATCTTGTTCGATCTGGCTTCAGTCCCCTTACCGATTGTGCACAAAGACTTCAATATCAATATTCGTGCACTTCATGCATCGCGTAACGGAAGTACACCTCTTGACTTGACGCAGTTGGAACTGGCGACTAGAATCGTTGCTGAAAAGAACGAAGACATTCTTTTCAATGGCGGAATTAATATCGGCGCCAATGGTGTGGTTGAGGGTTACAATACTGCAACCAATCGTATCACCGGAGATCTTGCTGCTGCATGGTCAACAGCAACTGGAGCTCAGATGCTCGCTGATATGCAAACTATCATCGGGTTACTATATGCGCAGAATATGTTTGGTCCGTATTTAGTCTACGTACCAACTGCATGGTATATCGCTCTAAACGATGACTACAAAGCTGAGAGTGATAAGACCATTCTGGAGCGTCTCCTTCAGCATCCTGACATTGAAGGCATCAAACCCACATCGAACCTTACCGATCGTATTGTTGTGGCTCAGATGACTTCGGATGTCGTTGACATGATTGATGGAATGCAACCCACAGTTGTGAGTTGGGAATCGCATGGCGGAATGGTCATGAACTTCAAAGTCATGTCGATCTTGGTTCCTCGGATGAAGAGCACGTATGCTTCACAGTCTGGAATTGCTGTCTACGCCGAGCCATAAGTCAGTAGATAGGTAGAGTTCGATGGCAACATCGGCATTTGATCTGAGAAAGGTGATAGACGTCCCTCAAGATACGACGGATGACGATCTATCACCTTTCCTAGATGCTGCAGCGCTTCTTGTGTCGGAAGATCTGAATGCTTTAGGGTATTCGATTGCACGACTGGCACAGATTGAACTTGCTTTAGCTGCACATTTTGCTATTGTTGGACTAGAATCTGGTGGTCTTCAGTTTAGTAAGGCAGGTGATTCTAGTGACCAGTTTAAACGAATTGCTTCGGACTCAGTAGGGTTCGCGTCTACTCGTTGGGGACAACAAGCGTTAGCGTTTGATTCTTCAGGTACATTAGCTGCAATCTCTGCTAATGCTAAAGGTAAGCAATCGGCGAAGTTCGAAGTTGTTACTGGAGTGCCTGTTATATGACTAGGGCATACAGAGATGACGTTACTATATGGGTTGTAGGCGATGAAGACGGCTACGGCGACTATAGTTATGGTAGTCCTCGATTGCTCAAAGGTCGTTGGGAAGATGTACAAGAAGAATTCATAAGTCGTGACGGTGAGAAATCATTCAGCAACGCCAATGTATACCTGAATCAAAATACAGTCATTAAACTTGGTGACTATGTTTACAAAGGCGTATCTGAAAATGTTGATCCCTCTTTATTGGACGATGCATTTCCTATCAAGAAACTGTCCGCTATTCCTGATCTTCGTCGTGTACGCACAGAATTGAGAGCGATCTTATGACCGCTGTTAGATTCAATGCGAACGTAGGCTTAAAGCGTTTAGTGGGACCTAATTCATCTCAAAGAGGCTTCACACAAAGTATTCGTCAATCTATGCAGGAGATCATTAAAGAGTACAAGCGTTGGATTCTGCATATGGAAATTCAGACACCTGAAGTTCTATTAGATGCTCTACGTCCTACATTTGAGAAGTCTCAAATACTCGTACCTGTGAAATCTGGAGATCTTAAAGGTAGTGGCTATCTTGAAAAGAGCACGTTCAGAGGTAATCCTCAAGTTGAGATCGGTTACGGTAGAGGCGGAGTTCCACATTATGCAGTTTTTGTGCATGAAAGAACTGATCTCCATCATGACGGACCAACACAAGCGAAGTTCTTACAGCAGCCTTTAGAAGAGGACTTTCAAGATATACAGACACGCATAGTGCAAGGTTTGAAGAGGGCGGCTGGTGTCTAGTCCTGCAGAAGGAATTAAAGACCTTTTAGTTGCAGCTAGTTTAGGGACTTTTGGTGCAACTGATGGATGGAGCATAAGAATTGGAGATCTATTTGATTCGCCGGATACGCTGGTTGTTATTAAAGAGTCAGGAGGGCAACCACCAAATCCGGCATGGTTAATAGATTTTCCTAGTGTTCAAATAATTATCAGGGGTAATGAGAAAGGCTATCAGGCAGCACGAACACAGGCACGAAAAGTTAAAGATGAACTGCTAGGACTGCCTAGTCAAGATTTAAACGGCGACCGATGGGTGGCAATTAATATGATCAGTGATATTGCCGATATTGGAAGAGATGAGAAGAAACGCCCAATGTGGAGTATCAATTTTGGACTGATCATTGAGCCCGCTGCTACAGCGGAAACTAACAGACTAGCTCTTTAAGGAGAACGAATATGGCTGTTGCTGCGAAGAAGATTCAAATTTCTGACGATTCTGCGGATGGACTTTATCAAGAAGGTCTATTAGCAATTTCAGCTGTTGCGGAAGAGTTTAAGACAACACAGACTCTTATCTGGAAAGTAAGCACCGTTGAATTCCAAAAGGTTGCCACTGACAACTTGGTATTTGCTGCAGCTGATACGATTAATACTGCTGCTGGTGCTGGAACTTTTTGGGGCATTTGGCTAATTCAAATAACTGACGCAGGTGTCATCACAACTAAATCTCCAAGTGCAGATCAAGTCTACGCTAACGAAGCAGCTGCAATAGCAGCTTTACCAGCAGTTGATGGTGGCAATACATCAGTCGGTTATATTACAGTCGAAGCGAATGATACAGCTTCTTGGACTGCTAACACCGATGATCTAACCCCTGCTAGTGATTGTGTATCAGCTAACTTCGTTGACACAGCTGAGGTTGTCCGTACTTGGAATACACTACCAGGCAATACTGGAGCACTTGCTAACGACGCAGGTGAATTAGACGACACGATTTTCGGGCAACCGTTTAAGTCAGGTCAAACTAGTTTGATCAATGCACGTATTACTGCTAATGCCTTCTATAAGGGATTCGCAGGATATGTCGCGCGCATCTTAAAAGGTGGCACACCCGTAAACAGTATTGGTGAAACTCTGACTTTGGTTTCCGGCAAGACTTATCAGATCGATACAGTGTCTGAGCGAGTGATTGATTACTCTGCAGATGTCATTGTTGATGACAACTCAATTGATCATACTGCGGACGTTCTCAATATTGATTACTTGAATGGGCTTATTACATTCAATCCTGGGTATTCAGTTACTACTCCTGTTACGATCGATTACGATTACATTCCACTTGCTGTTATTGCGAAGGCGAATACCTTCTCATTAACGCAGACAATGGATCCTCAGGACATTACCGATTTTGTTACAGCCCAAGCTAATAGTGGCTATAGGATCTTTGATCCAGGACTGTTAACTGCAGCTCTTGAACTTGGAGGTTTCTACGACCTTGCTAATGGTTGGAGAGCACAGCTTGAAAGTAGAGCTGATATCGTCATTGAGATTGGACCTGACGCTGCAGCTCTATCATGGGCTCGTGGGTTCTTCAATACAATGTCGCAGAATCTTGCAGGTAATGTAGGAGCAGTGGAAACTGAAACTCTTAGATTCTCATTGAACGTTCCAGAAGTATTTGCTGGGAATCCTGCATTAAATGCACCATTCAATTGGTATCATGATAATGCTTCTACGCTCAGTCAGGCAGTTCAGATTATCTTGGATGGATGGATTAATGGTACAGAACTTGATGTTCGTTACTTACCTGATGGCATTAATGGACTTGAAGCACCCTGTATCATTGCTGAAGCGTCACTTAGTGGTGGCGTAGATGCTATGAATACTTTTGCAGTAACCATTCAGAATATAGGAGTGTTTGCACCCGTACCGTAATTTTAACCGCAACCTTAGCAGCCGAGGTGAACTATGACAGAAGAAAGGTCAGTTAGAGACCAGATACGTTCTGGTATCTTTTCAAAGGAATCGAAAACTCCTGATAGCAGGGATATAACATTTTTTGGGCAAGAAATTAGAATCAGGCAGCCTGATATTGGTACAATTCTTGAGTATCGTAATAGGGATGATCGTAAAGAAGCAATGATCGAAATGATCATTATGTTTGCGTACGTTCCTGATACTAATGATAGGGTTTTTGAACCTGCCGATAAAGATAGTATCTTAGGATTGCCATTTGGTAAGGACTTTAGTGCTTTAAACTCAGCTATTACTGAACTTACAACGGTAGATCTTGAGAGTGCGGAAAAAAACTCCGAAGAGATCCAGGTCGATTCAACGTAATATTCTTAGCCGACCATCTGGGTCTCACAATCAAAGAGGCTTTAGCCTTAAGTCCTGAGGAGTATGTAACTTGGTTAGCCTATTTCAAGATAATGAATCCTCCTTCTCCGGACAAGACTTTGCCTAGTATCAATAGGTAGTTATCGGAGACGGTAATGGCTCTTAGTTTAGGTTCAATTAATTTCGGTTTAGGTGCTGATACATCTGGACTGACTAAATCCTTGAACACCATTATCAACTTTGGTGCAGAAGTTGAGAGAGCTGCTAACCGAACGTCCGAGGGCAGCGACAAGGCTGCAGCTGCTCTTCGTAGACAGGAAGCTGCGGCTCTCTCAGCACTTCAACAAACGCTTAACTTCACAGCATCTGTTCGTCGTATAGGTGGTTCGTCTAATCTTATTGATCAGCAAACTACTGCAATGAATAGACTTACAGGTGCAATGACTAAAGGAAATCTAAGTACTCTAGGTTTCCAACGCAGTCAAGAAGCATTCCAAGCTACACTTCAAAAAGGTAGACGTCGACTAGTTGATTTTAGTCGTGGCATGGGTGCTAGTTCTGATCGTAGTGAAAGGTTTATGGTTGCTTTACGTGATCTATCTTCCGCTGCAACTCTCGCTGTAGGTCCATTAAGTGGTATTGGCGCTCGAATAACTGCATTGACAAATATCTTTAGTCGTGCTAATTTAGTCATTGCAGGTTTCGTAGGTGGTTTCGTTGCTATAGTTGGAGCATTTGCTTTACTATCTACAAATGCAATTAAGGTAGGTCTTGAATTAGACACTGTGACTCGACGACTTGAGTTGCTTCAAGGTGGAGCAGCAGGGGCTGCAACTACCTTAGACATACTTCGTGAAACCGCCGATCAAGCTGGCGTTAAGTTCTTAGATATGGCTGACAACTTCTCACGGTTTGCAGCTGCTGCACAAGGCACTACACTTACAGGTCAAGAAGTAATTAGCATCTTCCAGGACATGACCGTCGGATTAGGTACTTTTCGATTAGGTACAGATCAAACAAGAGCAGTGTTCTTAGCATTAGAACAGATGCTGTCAAAGGGTGTTGTTTCGGCTGAGGAGTTGAGGAAACAATTAGGTAATGCCTTGCCTGGTGCTTTCCAAGTTGCTGCGAAGGCTATGGAACTTACTACTGAAGAACTTGATGATTTGCTACGTAAGGGTGGTATTGCATCAGATATGTTCTTAAGAGTATTTGCTCCGGCTATTAAGGAATCTTTCGGTGCAGGTGAGGGCGCTGTCGAAGGTATGCGAGCTTCTCTAAATCGTTTAGCTAATGCACAAACAGCAATTGCACAAGCATTCGATAGTGCAACAGGGTCCACTACTATATTTGAAGGCAGTGTTAATACATTAGCCGATACTCTTGAAGGACTCGCGTTTATACTTGAAAGATCTGGTGCAGCAGCTACAGCTTTCGGTACAGGTTTAGCTATAGCTTTCGCACCTCAACTAATTGCAGGTATGGGTGCTGTTGTAGTATTGTTAGGTAGAATACCTAGAACACTTACAGGTATAACTGCTGCTCTTAGAACTTTAGGCATAACCTTAGCAGCTTTTAGTGGTGGCTGGTTGATTTTAATTAGACTGATTGCTGCGGCAGCTGCAGCGTTTGGAGTATTTAAACTTTTGAACGATGACGCTGCTAAGAGTTTCAATTCGGTTACCGACTCTGCTCGATCCTATCTTGAGACTATACATGAAGTTGGCACAGCAAATGCAACCATAGCGAAAGAGCATCAAGAACAATTAGCTGAACAAGTCCTTTCAATAATGGCAGCCATTAAAATCCAGGAAGATCAATTAGTAGTACTTAATGATTTATTGGAAAAGACTAAAGAATGGTTCATTTCGGATCCAAGCTTTATTCTTCTTTCATTGGCCAATATAACTAAAGAGTTGGAAGAAAATAAAAAAGCATTTGAAGAGGCTCTTGAATTAGAAGGAATTGCAGCTCAAGCTAGAAGAGACGCTGTGACTGCTGCACTTGATAGAGAAGTAGCACTGCGTGCAGTAACTATAGATGCTATAGAAAAAGCCGACCTTCAAATTGCTCGTGCTTTTAAATTAGCAAACGCTATGGATGGGGTTACAGGATCCGTTGCAAATTTAGAAAGGCAATTTAAGAATGCCGATGCAATTAAAAAGATGGCAGATGATCTAGAGAGAGCAGGTGCACTTGAAGACGTAGTAGCTGACAGAACTAAAAGACTCTCAGCAGCATTAGCTACTCTTAACACTGCTAAGCTTGCAGCCGCTAATCTTGACCTTGCAAGAGTAGCTGCAGAAAACTTCGCCATTGCAGCAGCTGAAATGTCTGGTGAAGGATTAGGTAGTTTCTTTAAGAAGGAATTTGCTATATCTAGACAGGTTGATGCTGCTAGAGCTAAGCTTATAGCTTTGGATGAAACCGTAGAAAACGCTACTGCTGCTGCAAGATTGTTCGGTGAATCCTTAGACGCTTTAGCAGAGTCTGAGAAAGCAGCCTTTATAGATGACGCTGATAAAATGATTGAGAATATGCATCGGATGGCTGATGCAATTCTTGAAGGTGAAGGTGCTGTTGATGCTCTAGATCGTACGCTTGACAGCGAAGATCAAATAAGAGAATTTGAAGCAAAACTGCGTGATCTAAATATTGTAGGTGCAGAATTCACTAGGCGTGTGAAGGAAATGCAAGCCGCTATAGATGATCTTGACTTTGCTGATGCGGTTGTGGAGCTAGAGGAACTTGAGTTAGAATTCCAAAGACTTGACGAACGTATTGCTACTACAGCTTTTGGTTCCGATGCACTTAAAAGAATGGAAGAGCGTTGGGATATTGCGGATACAGTTGAGCATACTCGTCAAGTCATCTTAGCTGCCACCGGCAGTTTAGAACAAGCTGCTGCTGGTGCACAGCTTATGGAAGATAGGCTGGTTGCTCTCCAACAAATGGAGAATCAATTAGGCGTATTCGATGCAATGAGAGAAGGTGCTGATTCTGTTGCTGACGCTCTTGGGAAAATGGCAGCTTCAGGACAATTCAATGCTACCAAATTAATTAAAGTCTTCCAGAATATGGTAGCTGAGATCATTGCGGAAATGATTAAGCTTCGTATTATGCGTCCTCTAATGGATAGTTTACTAGGATCAAGTCCAAACATAATACCTGGAGGTGGTGGGGGCAGCGGTATCTTCGATACATTGTCAGGTCTTATTAGTGCAGGTTTAGGTGCTTTTGGTGGCTTTGGTGGCAGCGGTACAAGTGCATTAACTGCTCCGAATAATCTAGCTTTAGCAGGTAGTACATTTAATCCTACTTTTGCTGCACATGGATTAGATTCAGTAGTTCCAAATAGTCCAATCATTGTAGGTGAAAGTGGACCAGAAGTATTTGCTCCAGGAATCAATGGAGCCATAATCTCTAATAGAGACTTAGCAGCCTCTTTACGTAATAATCAAGGCAATACAATTCAGTTGAATATGCCAATCATATTACATAAAGGAATGTCTGCTAGAGAATTCAGAACAGCTAGTGGGAATGTTGCGTCAGAAGTAATGAAGAGATTCAGTACCGTAGCTCAAAGGTATGGCTAATGATACATTTTGACGATGTCTTAATGAGTAAGAAGATTCTATTTAGATCTCAGTCCATGATAGAAACGTCCACTGATCAAGCTTTTTCTGATAGTGGGTTTGTAAACACTAACAAACGTTGGACTTTTGCATTACGCACACTGTCTATTGGATTCAGAAAGCCTCCTCCTACTCTACAACCAATAGTTGACATATTCCTAGCTATTCCAGGTCCTAATGGATCTTTCAATTGTAGAGATTGGGCAGATTGGAATACTTTAGTAGGCCAGATATATGAACCTGTCATAGTCACTAAAGACGATCAGCCTATGGTTAATACTGTTGACGGCACTTATCTCGGTGACGCATCTACTTTAATATTCCAACTGAATAAAAGGTACTTCGTTGGTGCAACTGCAGTAAGTAATCGTTTCATTACTAAGCCTGAAAGTGGAACCGTCCTTGTTGCTGTCAACGGTGTATTACAAACGGAAACTACCGACTATACTATTGACTATACTACAGGGCTTGTGACATTCGTAGTAGCGCCTCCGAATACAGAGACTGTTACATGGGGTGGTAACTTCTGTACGCCTGTAAAGTTCATTTCTGACCAGTTACCTGTATCTCTAGATGCATTCGTTAATGAAATGCAGTCTATTGAGTTACAAGAGGTTAGAATATGAGTCGTAGTGTACATGCTAATCATACTACCATGATTGACACTGGTAGTACAACATTTGCTACCTTTATCAAAATTACTCGAAAAGATGGCATTATCAAAGCCTATACTGATACTGATACTGAAGTCACTATCAGTGCTGTTGTCTATAAGCCTGGCGCCTCTTTTAAACGTACAGCAGTACCTAGTAAGAGTAATATCGGTATTAATGCATTTACACTTGAAGGCCCTTTAGTAGCCAGCGAGATAAGCGAAGATGACGTTCTAGCAGGTAGATACGATAATGCAGTCGTAGAAGTATTCATGGCTAATTATGAAGCTCCTGCAGACACTCCCATACAAATGTCAACTGGCTGGCTTGGTGAGAGTACAAGGAAAGATTACCAGTGGACCGCTGAAGTACGAGGCCTAAATCAAATTCTGGAGAACCAAATCTTATCTTTAGCTTCCTCAACATGTAGATCAGATTTTGGTAATACTGGAAAAGGTCCTGGTCGTGGTTGTAGAATACCTTTAACGCCTTTAACTTGGGCAGATGAAGTTGCAAAAGTTACTGAGCCTGCTGCAACTTTTCCACAGAATGGACCCGGTATATCGGATGAAGTTATTCCTACCACACCAAACGGATGGCAGTATCGTTGTATTGTAGCAGGTATTACAGACTCATCAGAACCTACTTGGCCTACTACTATAGGGGCTACCATTGTTGATGGTACTGTTACTTGGGAGACGCGTAGAGCACTTACACGTACTGCTGTTGTTACTGTAGCCACTGATAGAGCTACGTTCGATGTGAATACGATCCTAGGTGATCTAACTGCAGGAACAGGAGGATCAGAAACTTTAGGATTCTTTGTTGAAGGCAAAGTAAAAGCTACTAGTGGTGCTAATATAGGAATAAGTCGAACAGTTCTCGACTTCGTCGTTAATGGTGGTGATTGGACAGTAACAGTTACTCCTGACTTTCCATTTGACTTTGCAGTAGCAGATGCAGTAACTCTTACAGCTGGTTGTGATAAGACTCAAGCAGTATGCAAAAATAACCATGACAATATAACTAATAGGCGAGCAGAAGATTACATACCAGGTGTAGCAGCCTTCCAAGTATTTAGGCATGACTAATGGAATTCTATGAAGCAGCTCGTTCTTATTTAGGTACGCCTTGGTTAGATGGCGGACGTACTGAACAAGGACTAGATTGTCTCAATTTTATTAAAGTATGCGTCGCTAAATGTGGCATTATTGTGGATTCTGAGAATCAACTTAAACGCAATGATCCTCCTAAAAAGCTTATACCTATTTTTATGAAATTTGCATATCTAGTGCCTCATGCGGATGTTGCAGTTAATGATTTTTTTGTTGCAGGTTTAAAATATATTAATGTATTTGGTATCGTATCACCAGGAAGACCATTTAATGTTATTCATGTACCTGCACGTAAATGTGTAATTGAGCAAAGATTGTCCTTTGCATATGATCATGTAAGACTGTATAGATATGTCCCAAGAAGCTAAGCAATTTGGATTAGGATTAGTTGGAGCAACCATAGGGTTCTTCATAGGCGGACCTGGTGGCGCTGCTCTAGGTTTTTCAATTGGTATGACTGCTGGGCAGTTTATATTTCCTATAACAATTGACGGACCACGAATTACTGAAACTAAAATTACGCAATCTGCATATGGTGTACCTATACCTATGATGTGGGGTAGAGCTATCATAGGTGGAAATATAATTCAGACCTTACAGCCTAGAGAAACAACATCTACGTCAAGTGGAGGTAAGGGAGTTAAAATAAAAACCTTTGAAGTTTGGCAAACTTTTTTAGTATCCGTATGCGAAGGAGTAGTTCTTAGATTAAAAAAAGTATGGGCTGACGAAGAACTTGTCTTTGATGAAGATGGCACTACAATAGATGAACAGTGGGCTTTCTTTTGGTCTTTAAAATTATATACAGGTACTGAGAATCAGCAGCCTGATCCTACTTTCGAAGCTGATGTAGGTGTTGGAAATCAAAGCTCTTATAGAGGACAGGCTTACGTTTTTAGTTTTGATTTCCCCACGCATAAGTTTGGAGGAAGAATACCTCAGTTTAAATTCCTAATAGAGGGAGCAAATGATCCAATTCTCTCTACTGAGAATTTCCATCCTCTCATCCAGAATCTATTACCTAACGATGAAGATGGAGGATCACAAGCTTCGCCATTTGATACTGACGGTAGATGGATACAGCCTATTCAGATTTGGAAAGACACTATCGAACCTAATAGAACGTATGTTCATATTTTATGGGATCAGGAATATTATAGTTCTTCGGTTATGGCTTATTATGACGGTAAACCAAAACCAGGAGTAGATCCAACACATTGGAATAGAGTAAGCTACGATGGCATAAGTTATGACGATGGATTAAATACAAATGGTACAGGACCTTTCTGTGTAAGCTCAGGAGGTAATCGTAAACTATTCGTAGCACATACAGGTACTAATCATAAAACACTCTGTTGGATGGTTCACTTAGATGCAACTACACTTAATTTCCGTGGTAAGTCTAAAGACATGGATGCTGTATATACAGGTATTGGGACTGGTAATTTTAATCATACGTACGATATTATTTCAGATAAGAATGGAAGAGTATGTGCAGCTTTAGGTGGCTATGATAATGATAACGGAGGTTTCTTATTCTTCTATTATCCTCGAATAGCTTTTGGTGCTGAAGATACATACGTTTTCGACGCTATTGATTTAGGCTTTCCTTTCGGTACACCAAGTGATCTCGCTATTGTTTGGAGTATATGCTTTGCAGAAGATCAGGCACAGAACTTCTGGACTGCTGGAAGTGAAGGAGTAACGCTATCAAACGATAATGCTACTGAATATCTAGATAGGTTTGAACATAAGATCAGTGTAATAAGTGGTGCTGATCCTGCTAATATGCCACATCTAGATAGATATACTTTAAGCCGTCCACCTGATCATTCACATTCAAGTGTTGCTCCCAAAGTAATAGGTATGTACTTTAAAACTGATACTAATGAACTTATGCTTTTATGGGAAGGACGAAGAGCAGGTAGTGTCTTTCATACGCATTGGATAAATAGCTTCTCCCTTTCTTCATTCACACAGTCATCTGTATTTCATAGATGGAAAGTAGAAGAGTTTCAACCTTTCAATGGTTCTTATTGGCATTGGAGAGGCGACTTTGTAGGTAAACAAACAGACACTTGGTTACATGGAACAGTTATAGGTTGGAATCAAGACAATGGCTCACCTACAACTTTTCCTCTAGACGGTGTGTATATGCTAGATATAAATTCAGGAGAGGAGGACTATTTTTCTCTTGCTGAATTTGGTCTCCAACATGCCACTGACGATGGTGTACTTGGAAATTCTTTCCTGCATTATGGTACATGTCAAACTGACCAATTTACCAAAGTCGTATGGTGTAATAACTATAATTGGGATTGGTACGAAGACGAAGACGATTTTAGATCAAAGTACCAAGGCATATTTATATTTAAGCCTTATACGTCTGTTGCAGCACCAGTAATCCTACAAACTGTAATTGAGGATGTTATTGAAAATGTCGATGATACCTTTACCAGTTATAGTTTCTCAACTCAAACGCAATTGGTATGGAGTTATTTACTTGAGACTCGTATGCCCGCGCGTAGTGCTATTTCAGCTTTGAGACCTGCATACTTCTTCGACTTGATTGAGAGTGATGGGCTTATACAAGGCATTAATCGCGGTGGCTCAGTGGTGCTCACTATTAATGAAGATGACTTAGGTGTAACAGATAGTCGTGACGCTAAAACCGATAGGCTTGAAATTACACGAATGAATACAGCTGAAATGCCTAGTTGGATTGACTATGCATATATTGATATTGACCATGACTATCAAAAAGATAGCGTTGCTGTACGTCTGCCTGGAGGAACGTTTGATACAGCATTAAGAGCAACTGTTGAAGTTCCTGTAGGACTAACTAAGCAACAGGCTATTGATGCTGCAAAGAGATTTCTGCAAGCTACAAGAGACGAAATTGAGTCATATGAATTTACAACATGGCTTACATATATTAAGTTGGAACCTGCAGATATAATTCAAGTGAGTCATCATAGTCGTCTATACCGCATACGTTTAGAGGAAATAAGTATAGGAGCTAATTATATATTACAGTTTAAAGGCAAGTCAGAGTCTGGAGATGCACAACCTTATACGGTTGTAGGTACACCTAATAATCCTATTGGAGGCTTTATACCTGGAGTAGGTATCTCAGCTTTCGTCCAGCCTAAAGTATTGATAGCTGATACAGCCCTTCTACAGTCATCTGATGATACTGCAGGTTTATATGCAACAGCAGGACCTATGAATCAGGCTGGTAATTTTGCAGGTGCAGATATATTAAAGGCACCAACTGAAACAGGTACTTTTACAAGTAAAGGATTAACAACACTAGGTGCTATATATGGTAATACATTTGATCCTTTACTCGCACCAGTAGATTGGACAGTTTGGGATGATGTGAATCTTGTTGATATAGTAGGTCCTATAGCTGGTGTACTTACAGCTCAAACTAAGAATGCATTGTTGGATGATCCTGCATTGAATCTTGCACTTGTTGGAGATGAGCTTATACAGTTTGGTGCAGTAAATCAAGTTGCTGCCAATAGAGTAGAAGTATCTACTTTATTACGTGGTCGCTTAGGTACTGAATTGCATATAGATACACATGAAGTTGGAGATCAGTTCTTATTGATAGATGCTGCAACTCTTATATCTGCTACGTATCCTGTAGGTGAAATAGGTACTACCAAATATTATAAGGCTATAGGTGGTGGTCCTGAACCTGAAAGTATTGTACTGGAAGTATTACAGACGACACGTCGTTTACTTTGCTATGCACCGTACAATGTATTAGGGTCAAGAGACGGATCAGAAAACTTGACTATAACATGGTTAAGACGATCAAGAGTACCTGGTCAATACTTACAATCTTCGCCATTGTTCGAAGAGTTTGAGAACTATGAAGTAGACATTTTTGACGGAGCAGATATAGTAAGAACTATTGCTGTGACCGCAGAGACAGCTTCTTATAGTGCAGCAGACCAAACTACAGATTTTGGTAGTGAACAAGCAGCCATTACAATTAGAATATACCAACTCAATGCCATTGTAGGTAGAGGATATCATAGAGAGGCCGTAGTATGACTAAGACACCGATTTATAATTTCGATCATTTAGAGCCACTTGCGGGTAGTCCTGAAGTACCTGTGAATGATCAGATGGATGCGGCTGAGAATGCAATCAACAAAACAGTAACTTGGGATTTTGATGGTGCAACTACTTTTACACTAACTCAGGATCAGGTCGCTACTGGATTCATACACGTTTGTATTAATGGACATGCTTCAGGTAGTACTTTATATCTGCCAATTACTGATAGATTCGTAGTAGTTCAAAATGATCAGACTGAAGACTTGACGGTTAGAGTCGTTGGTGATGTAGGTTCGACTGTAGTAATTGCTAATGGGATTGCTGTTGCTGTTTATGCTGATGGTACAGATGTAACTGAGGTTACAGGATTTAATCCTCCAGCAACTATTCTTAGTTCAAATTGGCAGATACCTCAAAGAGGAGCACTAGTTGAATTAGTTGCAGATGATACCGGAGCTAATTATTCTGCAGGAGCAGTTATACCATTTGATGCTGAAGTATATGACACTGATACTATTCATGACAACTCAACGAATAATACACGGCTTACAGTGCCTTCAGGGGTTACGAAAGTAAGACTTGGTTGCACAGTTGAGCTTGGTTTAATTGCATCCATCCAGTTTGTCATTTTGACTCTATTCAAGAATGGAGTGGATACATATCCTGGTTGTGTTCGAAGAAGAGCAGAAATTAGTGCTGTTGGATCTGAGATGGGTTTTAGTTCTGGTATACTTGAAGTTTCTGCAACTGATTATTTTGAAGTGCATATGGATGTTGAAACTGACACTTCAGTCACAGTTAATTCAGACAGGACGCACTTCTGGATGGAAATCGTTGAAGTAGAAAATGCTTCGGCTCTTCCATATCATGTAGGAGATCATGTCGAAGGAACATTTGCTTCAGACGAAGTTTGTGTAAAGCATATGCTTACTGAAGACGTTAACTTTGCAGAACACTTTGCAGGTAATACAAACTTCGAATTTGGCGTAGCTGCAGATGCAGAGACAATCTTCGATATAGTATATGACGGCTCTAGTGTTGGATCAGCAACTGTTGCTATATCAGCAACCGTAGCAACATTTAGCGTCACAGGAGGCATAACCGGAATTGCTGGTAAAGTCTTGGAGATCATTGCACCTAACTCAGCCGATGCTAATCTGGCCGATGGCGTATTTGGTATAGCGGGGTACTTAGCATGAACCTTCGTAAGCTATGGAGGCTTTTAGCACCATCTCTTATTGTTATAAGCTTTGTTATTGGTGCGGCATTGATATTTAATTCGCTATAGAGGCATTATTATGACCACGTTTAAACTGAAGCGCAAAGAGTCCTCTAAGAAATCGACCATTAGTACACTTACATTGAAAAGTAAGGTACTATGTAAGGGTCTAGAGGATGGCTATCGTAAGGTCAAAGTGAAAGGTAAAACTCGTATACCAGCTGGGCGCTATCGGTTGAAGCTACGTAAGGAAGGTGGCTTTCATAATCGCTATTCAAAGCGCTTCCCAAGGATGCACAAAGGTATGATTCAAATTACCGGTGTGGACAATTATAAATATATTCTAGTTCATATTGGCAATTCTCATAGAGATACTGAAGGATGTCTACTTGTTGGTTTGAAAACAATCCCCCGAGATAAGAGTCCTACAGGGGAATTCTATTTACAATCTAGTACGGTTGCGTATAAAAAGGTTTACCCAATTCTTCTGCGGGCGATATTGGCAGGAGATACTTATCTTGAAATTACAGATAACAAGCAGGAATGCTAATATGGAAAAATTAAAAGAGATTGGAATATGGATTAAAGATTGGATCTGGGAAGCTCCGAAGAGATTCGTCGCAGGTGCAATTGCTGGTGGATTCTTCATGTGGTGGTTTTAGTAATGACTGATGTACCAGCACATGTTACTAGTAGACGTAAGTTGCGTCGTAAATGGGCAGCCATATCATTCTGGTACATCATACTAGGAGGTTTGTTATTACTCGGGTATGGGTTGCTTAGTGACGATAACGCTACTCGAGTCAGAGATCTATTAGGAATTGCAGCCTTATCATTTGCACCAGCTACTACAATAGTTATGGGCTATCTAGCTATTGGTGCATATGAAAATGCGGTTGTTATAAAGAACGGAGGCAGTTAATGCTTGGCGGAGTTATAGGAGCAAAAGTAGTTGCAGTCATTGTCGCTGGGTCTATACTTGCAATTGGTGTGCAGGAATTTCGAGTGCAGCGTTTGAAATTACTTATGAGTAGGGCAGAAACAGCACAGGCAGAGGCTTATGCTGAAGCGGTGACGGAAGCTGTAAGGCTGGCGCGAGAAGATGAAAAGACCAGGGGAGACCTTACTACAATTGCAGCGGTAAATGCTGCAATAGCTAATCGTCAGATAGAGTACGTCACTAATACAATTATTGAAAGGATACCAAGTGAAGCTATCACACCTGACATTGATGATTTGTTTGTCGTTCCTAGGGGTCTCGTGCGCGTCCACGACGCAGCAGCAAGTGGTAATCCCCTCGTTTACCTTCCCCTCCCCGCCGGAGAATCTAATGACTCCAGCTCGGGAATTAGCATGTCTAGAGTTGGTGCCGTGCTCGCCAATAACTACGGGAGCACCTGCCGACTTAACGCCCAACAATTAAATGACTTAATAGCCTGGATTCGCGAGCAGCAGGCTGTGACACCACCGGAGATAGAAAGGTGAGATACAATGAACGCGGGTCTACTAATCAATGGAGTATGGAGAACCGTCAGACCTCCAAAGAAAGCTGACGATGAACGCCAGGATATGCACGAATGGCACATAGGTATGTCGGCATTACTCTGGCTTATGATATTGGTGGAAATCATGCGTTTACTATGGACTACGGGTGCTATTACAGTTATCACTCTTGGGCTTATCGTACCTAATCCTTATGTGCAAGCGACCGAGCTAGAGGAGGCTAAGCAAGCAATTATTGACTCGTCTGTCGCGCGTAGCGAGGAGCGAACAAAACAGATAGATGTGCTTACAGCAGATACAAAGGCCAACGGCTTGGGTCTATTAGAGATGCGGATCGACGGTCTCCACCAGCGTCAGTGCTTGGCAGATGATCTGAACAATCAAACAGCCGTAGTGGCTATTGGCGAGCTACTTAGAACGAAGCAAACTGAGTATGCAGGAAAGGCTCATGGCCAAGAATTCGAGTTACTGCCTTGTCTCTAGACCTTACTGTTCTCGAAGACATACTCTCCGTTTGAATTCTCTGTCATATCCTGATAGAGATTAGGGTAACGCTGTTTCATCTCTTGTGCCACCATCCTCATTACTTCTCGCGGCTCTTCCTCAGTGTGTTCTGTAGTTCGCATTTCAATTATATGCCGCCAAGCACGATGGTTTGCAGTGATCAAAATATTGGTTGCTAAGCCTATAGGTGCTATCCTCCGAGACATCGATGTCAAGATCTTCTTTAAGCTGAAGGACTTGATCTTATCAATCTCAAAGACATCATTCAAAAGCTGACTAATGTGATTCTGTGAATCTGTTACAGCCTCTTCCATAACACGACCTATCTCCTCCACCATATCTACTTTGAATTGTTCAAAGGTCATCTTCTGTCTATACATGTCGCTTGAGTCTCTAGAGTCATATAGCTTGCGTAGGAAGTCTTCGTTATCGATTATACCAGGCATACGGAAACCTAAGTCGTCTAAGCGTACGAACCTAAGCGACTCCTGTGAGAATGAACACCCAGCCCGATGACGTACGATCTCATGGGTAAAGACCCGAGTAACACCAATGAACGCAATAGAGGTGGACGAGTGTTCGAGAACGCTCCCATGTTTCGACCGCAGTATATTTGCCAAGTATATTTTGTTACCTTCACGTATTTTACTGACATTGGGATTCAGTCCAGGTTCAAAAGACTTATAACAGAGTCGCCCAGCAATTTCAATAAGGTCTTCTCCGTTACCTTCACCAATATTCTCCGAAGTCCATCCCCTAGCTTTCTCCTCAGTCATACCAATAGCTTCTAACATGCCATTAATAGAGTCAGTATCAGTCATAAAGGTTTCGGCAATGACAAAAATTTTCGGTCTAACTAAGTGCATTTGTCCACATCTCCTTTAATTTCCGTGCTATCGTAACACGCATTGAATATTCAAGGTTTGTTTGTTTCCTATCATTAAGGACTTCAAAAGAAACCTTGAAGTTATCGAAATGCCGTTCAGATTCATGTGTATCGATTTGGTCTAATGAAAGTCGCTTAATACGAATTATGAACGCGCCCTTTTCTCTAAGCATCTCGTACTCATTAGGAAAGCGCAGATCAGTAATCACAAAGATATTAAGTCCAGGAAGTCTTTCAGCCTCGTTAAAGGTTCTCTCCCAATATCTTATCCAGATACTAGGATAGCGTACTCTGAACATTTGAGTAGCAAACTCTTGCATAAGGAATCGAGGAGATTTATGAGGCCAACGTTCTAGAACCTTCTCTTTAAGAATAGGATCTTTTACCTCTTCGAGTGTAAGACCGTAGACAGACATACATAGTTGTCTTACAGGATCTGCAAAATTGATCCTACGAATAGTACCTACTTTATAATTAAGACCTTTTATTAAGGCATCGGCTGCAGTATCTTTACCCGAACCTTTATATCCACAAAAGGCTACGATCTTAGTTCTAACTGGGTCTCTTCTAAATCGAAACATCAGCATTGACTCCACGTGCAGCTAGTACATTTCTTACAACCCTCTTCCATCTTAGTAGGAGCACCACATTTAGGACAAGGATTTGGAACGTCTCTAGTCGTCAATTCAATTCCTGATGTTGCTTTAGGTTCCTCACCTGTAAAGTGCTTCTGAAGGAGTTCACCTATATATGCAACCAACGATCCATAATATTTACCATCTACCCATTGCCCATCATGGCTGCCTCGAATTTGCTTTAATTGATCGGCAACCATAATAGGATCATCCCCAAGTTGCCAATTGCGTGAGATCATAACAGATAATGCAGTAGTCCATTCAACGTTTCTAATGTCTTTAGATTGTATGAAAATCTCCCAAGGCTCTTCAGCATTATCATTGATAGTCACAAATACGGAGCACTCTAATGATGGCCATACGATCTTATATGTCCAACCACTTATTCGTTCAGGTCTACTTGTTTGCTTATTGAATCGTTCCAACATGCCTATATCGTCACCAGTAAATATTTCAGGACCTTGTTTACCCATTGCCAATACACGCTTTTCAGCTTCCGCGAAGTCTACATTGACTAATGTAGAAATTTCAGGTGTAGTTCGTTCAGCAGGTTCGAGAATGGAACCGCGAACTTCTGAAGGGCGATATGTAGTACAGCCTTTACAGCCTTTATCATATGCATCTTCATATATATGTTGAAACTGTTCAAAAGGAAAATCCTCAGGAACGTTAATAGTCTTACTTACTGACGCGTCAACATATTCTTGTGCTGCTGCTTGTATTGCTATATGTTGTACAGGCGAAACATCTTTGGCCTCATTCATGTATTCAGGTAGTGCTGTAGACCAATCGTTACGTTTTGCTAAGTACCTATAGAAACGAGCACCAAAACCTTCAGAGATATATTCTTCAGTCTTGCCATTTGCACGAATGACTTTACGTTTGGTTTGATGTGCAAAGACTGGTTCTAGACCTGAAGATATGTTCCCAAAAAGAATAGATGTCGTACCTGTAGGTGCTATTGTTAAAAGAACACCATTACGAATACCATGCTCACTAATAGCGGCTTTAAGTTTATTGCCTAGTCTTTGATTGGCAAACCCAGTAGTTGAAAAGTCTGTATGCAATAATAGAAAGCTACCTTTTTCCTTTGCTAATTCAATAGACTCTTCATAAGCAGCACGAGTAATGTTCTTCATAATCTCGCTTGTAAGCGCAACAGTCTTTGGATGTCCATAAGGTATTTTCATTTGAGCAAAAGCATCTGCTAAGCCTGAGATTCCAAGACCGAGACGCCTCTTAGCTTTCTCTTCCTTCTCTTGCTCAGGCAGAGGATACTTTGTGACATCAATAACCGAATCCAAGAATCGAATACCTAAGCGTGTAAGGTTATCTAGTAGAAGCCAATTGATATTTGCATGGTCAGTGAAAGGACTTTTTATTAAGCGTGCAAGATTAATCGCTCCTAGGTTACATGTGCCATTAGGAGGTAGTGGTTGTTCACCACATGGGTTAGTGGCATTAATAGTTTCGCAATAGCTTAAATTATTTAAGGTGTTGATACGATCAATAAAGATGACACCTGGCTCTGAAAATTCATATGTGGCTTCCATAATTAATTGCCATAAGTCGCGTGCTCTATATGTAGCATAGACATACTTTATAGCACCATCACCCATACGGATAATCTCTTGAGGACCCCCAGCAGGAGATACTTCATGCCATAACCTCCATCTATTATCATCTGCAAGAGCTCGCATAAACTCATCAGAGATTAGCACAGAAACATTAAAATTGGTCAGTCTGCCTTTCTCTTGTTTGGCTCTAACGAACTTAAGCAAATCAGGATGATGATCAGGAAGAACACCCATCATAGCGCCTCTACGATGCCCTGCTTGCATAATAGTATTAGCCATATGATGGAAGAGATCCATGAAGTCTAGAGGTCCTGGAGCTTTAAGACCTTCACGATTTATCTTTGCACCTGAAGGTCTGATTGTTCCAAAGTTCATTCCAATACCACCATACCTAGATAAGGTGATCATTGCTTGTCCTAGACTCTCTTGAATGCCTTGAATTGAATCCGGTATGTCCTGACAGACATAACAGTTCATCAGTGTAGTGTCTTCGTTAGTTCCGGCTCCTGAAAGAATACGACCACCAGGCATCCAAAGCCCTTTACACATAGCTGCATATGCAGGATTTAGCTCATTAGATGCAGAGGGCATAATAGTTTCAGCCACACGTAAGAATGTATCTTGAATAGTTTCTTCGTCTTTGAAGCGATACTTATCTGCCCAAACGTCTTGGACTATTTCATCGTCGAAGATGTTGAACTCTTCATGGTACGGATCAAGCTGCATATTCATTTACGAGCCCTCTTCTTACCCGGTTCGTTACCTATGATGATATCATTTTGTAAGCTGGCACTCTTAGAAACCAACTTACGATGAGGTCCAAGATCGTCACAGATTTCGCTCGTAATGTTCAAAGCGTCCTCTATTGTTAATCCCTCGTCTGATTGCTGATTCCAACTCTTACTCACCCGCCAATACGCACTTGTGTGCTGTTCTAGTACTGATTGCATATTATCCTCGCGTTATATTTTATTATATACCATTTCATAAAGGAAATCAAGAGGGCTCTTTTAAAGCTCCCCAATCTTTCCCACGCTTGTAATCTGCAATGAACGGGATACGTGTTAAGCCCCATCTTGGTGGTATAGCTTCTAAAACACCCTTCACATACAGTCTAGTCTCTTCGATCAATCCTTCATCTGAATCAAGCTCCATTAGATGTGAATCATGTACTAAATTAATTAACATCACATTCCAACGCTTAATAGTTGGATTAGCTTCAATTGCTCCACGCAGTGTAATGTCACTAGCAATTGACTGATGTGGAAAGTTGGCTGCTTGATTTTCAACGTCGTGAGCCTTATCACGACTAACTACTCCAAACCTACGCTTTCTACCAAAACATGTCTGAAGTATTTTACCTGCCATAGGTGCTGCACGACATTTGTCTATGAAGTCTTTTGCTTCAGGAAACTCTCCAAACCATCCGTCTATATACCTTTGAGCTTCCCTAACAGAAATCTTAAACTCACGTGCAAGTGAAAAAGCTTCTCGTCCATAAACAATACCGAATGTGACAGCTTTAGCTCGCATATATTCTTCGTGATCATAATCGTCGCCAAAGAACTTCCTAGACACTACTTTATGAATCGACTCTTTAGCATCTTCATATATTCGACAAAGATTCCTGTCTTTAGATAGACAGGCAAGAGAACGAAGCTCAGCTTGATTCAGATCAAGCTCTAGGTATTCTTTTCCATCAGCAGCGATGAACTGAGTCTTAATTCTTTCTTCCCGAGCAATGTTCTGAAGATTAGGATCACGTGAAGCTAATCGTCCTGTGGTTGTTCCGTGTAGTAAGAAATTACTATGTGCTCTACCGTCAGGACTAATACGCTTCTCTATTCCTTCAACATAAGTTCCAAATTGTTTAGCCAGTACTCTATATTCAAGAATAGCGTCAATAGCAGGATGTGGATCCATTGCATTAAGTATGTCTTTATTCGTACTTAATATTCTACCATTAGCAAGATCTAAACCACCGACATATAGTAACTTCTGTACTTGTTGCCAACTACCAGGATTAATATCGTTGCCTAGAACTTCCTGACTGATTACACTTACTGCGGCTTTAGCTTCTTTAATTTCTGCCTCATACCATATTTTATTGTCAGCAATCTTTTCCATGCTGATCAGCATTCCATTGCGTTCTAACTCAACAAGAACTTCAGATCCTGGTATAAGTAAAGTCGTGTATAGCTTCTCTAGTTTAGGATCAGCCGCTACTTTGTAACGCATCTTATGAAAGCATTGTAATGTAGAACCTAAGTCTTTCGCTTGGTACTTATACAATACGTCAGGAGGCACATTAGCATAACTTGCACCTTTCTTCGGTAGATGGCTATCAATAACTCCCTTCCAGTTAGGTGCATTAAGTAAGTTAAAGGCTACCTGTTCTAGATCATGAATGCCACCAGTCTCTTCAATTGCATAACTTAGGAGCATAGTATCTTCATCTACACGAGCAACTTCATATCCTTCACGCTCTCCGCCTACTGAGATATGATGTAATATACATTCGATAAGCTTATTCTCTTCATGCCATTCTCGAAGCTGCTCTAAATCAGGACGTTCAGATTCATAGCGAAGCCAGCCTACATCAAACTTACCACCATGCCAAATCCATCTAGCTGATACTACCTTCGGATTATATATTGGCCCAAGGTATTGGAATAGATGTGGTGGTACGATATATGCCTTTCTAGGATCCATGCAAAATCCTTGACTTAGCAAGTACCCATCAAGATAGTCAAAGCTTGAAGTTTCAATATCAGCCGCTATGTATTCAGCCTCTGAAGCTTCCCAAATCAAATCCTCTACTTGTGCAGCAGTCTCTAAAACGACACATTCAGCTTCAATGTATTTCTGTCTAGGCTTATCGTCTAGAAGATCGATCGCGGACAATATATCGCGCTTGAATAATTTAGATGAGCCACCACCGCGCAGAAGATAGGCAGGATGTACAGAAGCCACTATACCCTTTTCAGCTAACGGAGAGTCAAAGATACGACCACGTATCTGGGTAATCTTAAGGTCGTAATCGCTTGTAAGTCCCCACATAGCTCCATTACCTAAAGCTAGTATGACTTTACGTGGATACTTGGCTATCTCTTCATGTAATCTACTTGCACATGCTCTACAAGCACGCTGCATCTTAGTAGGATTTTTTGACTTGGGTGGTAGGCATTGAATTGCATTAAGCCAATAAGCTTCAGTACCTTTAAGTACAGAGTCAACAAGCGTACCAGAATCGCCTACAAACGGATAGCCCTCACGCACTTCATTATTGCCGGGTGATTCACCGACGATAACAAATGGTGAGTCGACTGGACCCTTTTGACCAACAGTTCGCGACTTAAACGGACACTCCTCGCAATTAGAAGGTCGTATAGGTGCTACTATTTCAGAGGCGGTAATAACCATTTACGTACTTTCTGAACGTTATCAATTACAGTCTGATTGAACTTTGCGTTTTCCCACCAGTCTCCACGACTAGCAACATCATCTTGTGCTATAGAGATCTTTTGATTCCATGAACCTTGACGTAATGGTACTGCTGAATCAATTCCTTCTGCATTAGCAAGTTTAGTTGAAACCAAATCATCCATTAAATGATGGGAGAAACCTAACATATGAATCTTTGCATCTGGATAGATCATTTTACAGCAAAGTGCAACGTGTGTTCTAGTACCACATATAGGTACGATGTTACGAGCTATTCCAATCCATTTAATTTCTTCTATGTCAGCAAAAGCTTCTGCACTCTCAATAAATTCCTTAAAAGTTTTGCCTTGAGGTATAAACATTCTCTCCATATAAGTATCTATTCCTGAATACTTAGATAGAGCATCTGAAGTTGCTCTGTAAGTTCCTTCTTTATCTAGTAGACAGTCAGGTAATACTGCAACTACTTTTTTAGAAGATCCTCTAAACTGTGCACAAGCATCAAGCGTTTTTCTAAAGCCTATAGGATTCTGAAGCTCAATAACGGAATTATCTACAATAATGACATTGTGGTGGGTTGCTTCAAATAAGTCGGTATATCTTTTAGAATGCTTTAAAACATCATGCGTTAGAACAAGATGATATCTACCAAGACAGCCAGAGCTATATAGTTTCTCAAGTATGTTGATTGGTGCTACGGGTGCAAATCTTGCCATTAGAGTGATCTCACCTTAGCTAATGATAGGAACTCCTGACGAGCTGCAGCAACGTCTTTAAAGCAACCACGAACACTAGATGTAGTCGTAATAACATCCGCTCTGTTCACACCACGACAAGCCATACAACCATGTTCAGCTTCAATAACGACCATAGTACCTTTAGCTTTTACGTGTTCATTAAGTAGTGTTGCAATGCGTTCACATATATGTTCTTGTAATGAAGGCTTTTCAGTTCCAACACCTTGAACAAGACGCGTAAGTTTCGAGAGTCCTACAACTTTACCTTGTGCAACATAACCTACAGCTGCTTTACCTAGAGCAGGTAGAAGATGATGTTCACAGATCATTCTAAAAGGAATGCCTGATTGTATAATCATATTAGTGTCAGGTGATTCATAGGCTTTGCCAAGACACTCTTCTACGTCCAGTTTCTGATTAAATTCAGATAGGTACCTAGCAAATCGTTCAGGTGTATTCTTTACTGAAGGGTTTCCTGCTAGATCCATACCGATAGCTTCACATACTATTTTCATTGCATCTTCTACTGCTAAGTCATATGTCATGTTGAACGTTTCCTGATCACTTGTTGAGCTGCGAAGTAAACACTAGCACATGCTTTAACATCATTCATTGCGTCATGTGCACCTTTGAATTCTTTGCGAAAGAAGAACCTATAGCACTCACCTAGATTAGGTGACTTATACATTAACATCCCTGCACTCTTCATACGAGCAGTAGGTGGTATCTTCAAGATACTTCTGCACATCTTCATCGTACAATCAAAAGATCCAGGATACCATTTACTTTCACAGCGATGAGCCATTGCTTTCATAACTAGCTCGTCAAATTCAAAGTTATGTGCAATAATTTTAGCGGCTACACTCTTTAATGTCATAAAGGCATCAAATGCTTTCTTACGATCAATACCTTCTTTATGTGCACGTTCTGTAGAAATTCCATGTACTCGAGATACTTGTGACGGTATTTCATCGTAGCCTTCAGGCTTTACAATAACGTTCATCTTTCTTAATGGCTTGCCATCACTATTGGTCAAGATGGCAGCGAGCTGTACAACATGAGGTTGCCTTACATGTGAAGGTGGTTGACCTCTTAATGTAAAGCCAGTTGTTTCAGTGTCAAAGAAGAGTAATGTCATATCGATCCTTTACGTACAGGAACCCAGAGTATTCTCTTACCACATCGTCGTGCCATTGCTTCAGCCGCTGCTATCATCTTTGCGCCACCATAGGGACGCAATGTAATTGCTACACAGTTCGACGGCATGCTCTTAATGGCAGCGCATACCGTATGCGGTATATCGTAACTTCGCCAGTCAGCGATCCATAGTCCTTCTTTAGGCGGATCACCATCCCAAATTCTGTGTCGTCGAATATTCATTTACCTAACTCATTTCCCCAGAGAAGTACATGTAGTTGTGGAAGGAACTTAACGTCTGCTAATGTCTTTTCATTCTGAATGTCAGGTAAAAGTATTCTCATACGTTCAAGCAATGCTTCAGCCATAGTTATTCCTACACCGACATATGTAACTTGAGGAGGCCAAGGATTACCTAATGATAGATACATAGGTATATTAGGATATGTTAAATGGATTTCCTTAGCGAATTCAATGTCACGCTGATCAAAAATGACAACTTTCAAGCAATGAGGTGTAAGGATTCCTAGTCTAAGTATAAACGCATGTAGTACATCAGGCTCAAACTTTTCACCCATTCCCGGACCTTTAGGCGATATTGTCACGAAATTAGTATTTCGTAGCCAGTCTTTCCAAAGAGTTCCTTGAGTCTCGACTAGTATAGTATATTCATGCTTATGCAATAATTCAACTAGTATGCCTAACTTAAGCATACAAGGATTACCGCCACTAAAAGTAACAGTATTACAATGTCTACGCTTTTTATTAAGATTCTCTATAATCTCGTCTGCTGTCATATATGTGGCGTGTTCTTTGATTAGTTCGGGAAGAACTGCATGTAGAGAGTCGCATTGCTCACAACGGTAATCACAACCACCAAAACGAATGAACATCGTTGGAGCACCAATAACAGCACCTTCACCCTGTAAAGTAGGGCCAAAGATTTCTAGTACAGCAAGTCTCTTCTCAGGCGTGATCTTTATGGTTTGGAAGGCTTCGTCCGTAGATGATTGCTGAGTTTCCTCCATGTTCTCTTACCTCTACACTATGTATCCAGACTCTCAAATAGTCATAGTAACGCTCGTCGTTAATGCAAAGATGATTGAAGATCAATTCAGCAAACGCTTCACAACCTGTATCCTTTACCATATACAACTGAATAAGTCCGGCATTATTCATTTGCCTGAATATTTCTATTTGAGGGTCATCATTTGCAACTAACGTCTTATGGTCAAATGTGTCTTGAAGCCACTTCTTGAAAAGTTTAAGACTGCCAAAATCAACAACCCAATTACGATCATCTAATGTCTGTGCACGAAATTCAACTTTAACTTGAAGTGCATAACCATGAAGAAAACTGCAATGTGAATGTTTAGCACGATGTTGTCTGAAGCAAGCTGACAGACCTACAGAGTGTTCATATGTTTTGGTACTTGCATATGCAATTACGGTCATTAGTTAAGTTTCCCTGTATCAATTTTAATCATCATTAAACCTGTAAGCGTAACCACCTCCATTCCGATAGACATTGGAAGCTCTAGAAGTTGTGACTTCGTCATATTTACTGCAGCTGCAGCTATTCCAAGACTATCAATATTTGAATCTCGTGCTTTCTTAGGTATGAGAATGTCAATTACATCACCGAAAGAAGGTTCAGTAACTTTAAGTTCTCCGCCATTTGGAAGAGCAATTGTACCTAATACTTTCTTAGTCATGATTTCCCCGCATATGGTGTTGGATCTATAATGTGTGCGTCTTTAAAACCCTTTTTCCTTGCAAGACAAGTAGGACACTTACCACAATGAAGCTTTTCGCCTTTATAACAAGACCAAGTGTAACCCCAGTCAATACCTAAGCTTGTGCCAAGTTCGACGATCTGACGTTTACCAAGCCACTGCAAGGGTGTATGAAGACGAATGCGTTGATAACTACCAATGAAGATGGCATTACTCATAGCGCCAATGAATTCAGGAGTGCAATCTGGATAAGCCCAATTCTGAGCATCTTCAGCATGTGCACCAAAATAAATACCGTGTTCAAAACCTGTCTTATCAAGTCTCTCGTTAATCAATGTACCATGTACATATGATGTAAGGCACGACAACATGAGACCATTTCTAAATGGTACATATGTCGGAGAGACGCCTTTGATCTTACCGTAGCTTGTATGTGGAACCTTTGCATCTTTATCTGTAAGCATTGTTTTAGGCACAATAGCTTTTAGATTCAACGTCTTATGTGTAGCACCTACAATAGCTGCTTGTCGTTTTGCAAAGGTAATTTCCTTTTTATGTCGCTGTCCGTAATCAATCGATATGGCTCGTACGTCATCAAACTCTCCGCAGGCTATATGCAAACAGGTTGTACTGTCAATACCCCCACTAAGGAGTACGAATGCTACGGCTTTCGACATAATGATTCCTGACTATTTATCAATGTTTTGCAAGTAAGCTGGTATACCAGTCTTTAATTCTTTAGTAGGACCTTCACCCTCAGGTGCAGTCGGGGGTGGAGCGACATAGTTACCTTCGGTAAGAAACCGTTCAATCTCATCGACAGTTACTTTGTAAATGCCACCAACCTTAATTGTTCGCAAGTGATTCGCGTCACGAAGTTTGCAAATGGTTGGATAAGAAACGCCTATTAACTTAGTCGCTTCTCTAAGAGAGCAATGCCCTTTAGCAATAATCTGTGCAAGAGATTTAGGTCGTTCTGTCATCTCCACTCCCACTGCAGGTGAGTTACTCTTCGCCGTCAATGAACTCGTTGTCTTTGGCTGCAGGTAGCCAACGAGTTACACGATTGCGATTCTCACCCTGGTACTTCTGAATGCGAACTCTCACTCGAACGTTCTTACCAAGAAGATCGCCCGATTCAGCAACAGCCTTAGGTGCAAAAGAACTCTCAGCTAAGTCAGGTGCGAAAGTCTTGATGTTAGTTTTCGTTCCTGGCATAGCCTTTTCACTGAACGACAGATGTGTATAGAGCCTACGTCCAATAAAGTCGCCCTCAGTCACCTCGATCTGGACTGTCCACATCGGTTTGTTCGAGCTTTGACTTCTTGAATAATCCAGCGCATAGATTACACCGTTATAGTCGCCTTGAGGTAATGCCTCGAACGACATTTCTTCGGTAGAGCCAAGATCAACTTGCAAATCATCGTCGTCCTCGGCATCAACAATGACATCGTCTTCTTCTTCAATTCTCATGGTTAGTTCCTCGTTTAAGGTCATAGCTATAAGAGGCTACACTCTTTTTCCGAACGCCTCCATAATCATAGGAATTGTCGGATTATCGAAATGACTTCCTTTAAAAGAGCCTTTTCGATTCTTTGCAGCAAATTTGCCGACAGGTTGGACAAATACACGACGTACTGATTTACCGTCACTATCTTCGCGTTGGCAAAGATATCCAACAACATCGACAAATCCCTGGACTCGTCTGCTCATCTGACCTTGAAGGGCAGGAGCGAAATTAAACTTCTTGGATTCATCTTGCACCCATTGTTCTTGGCACAAAAAGATTACATGAATAGGTAGATCACGAAATGCTCGCATTAAAATTTGAATACGGTCAAGAATTTGATTGTAGTGATCCCATTCAGTTTTCATTAAGTCGGCATCCAACGCTATATTAGCGGAGTACCCTTTAGCTTGGTAGATCGAGAATGCTTGGACTTCACTAACAGAGTCAATGATACAAGTATTGAATATGCGAGGTTCGTCACTATCAATACCGATCGTCTTTTGAATCTTTACCAACATCTCGTTATTACCTTCATCACGATATCTGCAATGAGCAACAAGCCAATCCTTCATTTTAGATACGTCAGCGACAGTATTAGGTATTGCAATGAATAAATCGTCCTTATGCTCAATCGTTTCAGATTCCTTAATAGAAAGATGCCCTTTCTCAGCACTGATCATGAACACGTTTCGCATAAATTCAACGTCAACACATGTTCCAGCAAGTAGAGTCTTGCCCATTCCATGAGCACCGTAGATCAATATCTTCCAATATTGATCGGCTTCGCTTAATGCCTGCAACCTAAATGGTGGCGGCTTTGGCTTTACGCTACTAGAGCTACTGGCTTTAGCTGATGTTTTAGAAGTTTCCGCCATGGATCTGCACCTCTTGCTTCTGTCTTACGTTCAAAGTCTAAGTTAAGAGTCTCTTCCCAATCATCACCATTGTCTAGATCTACGCACGGATCTCTAAAAGAACACATCCTAAAGCAATCACGTGTTGGATTAGGATACAATGGTAGATCTGGATTAAGCATGTCTTCGGTTTCCATGAGGATCTTTATACCCTCACTATCAAGACATTGCTGATTGCGATGAATCTTCTCACTGCAAACGAAACCGTCATTGAATTCGGTTTCAGTTGTAGTAAGATGATTTAGGAAGTCTACATTGGCTTTAGGAGCTTTTGCAACCTTACCGTAAACTTTAATCAGAGCCTCACGATAAAATCTATGTGTAGTCTTTTGTTGTTTATTCGTACTTAATCTACCATTACGTAGTACTAGAGGTTCATTAGGAACGTCTTTACGCCACTGCATATATAAGCAACCTTCAATAGGTTGGTTATACAGCATTTGAGCTGCCCATACATATGCAGTTACTTGTGGATCTGTAAGGTAATGAGTTCGCTGAATAACTTTCGCTGTCTTATATTCAACAATCCAAAGACGGCCATATTCATCTACACAAACGCGATCTATAGTGCCTCTATAGATCGCTGCATCAACCTTAGCAAGTGCTAGTATATTATCATTTACTGGAATAGGAACTTCGAATCTAACTTCTACTTGGGGTATGCCATTATGTATGAATGTCTTATAGTGTTGACGTCCTATAAGCCATATACTATAGTAGTCAATCATTTTATGTGCTAATTGAGAAGCCTCTTCCCAATTATTTGGCATCTTATCTGGACCGTAATGCATTAATGTAGCATTAGCAAAGTCATTCCAAGCTTCATGGGAGTCTTTATATAGTTTAAGTCCTTCACGATCCTCCATGACAAAATGCCATCCAGTACCGAACCATAAAGGGAGTGCTCGTGCTTTTGGTTGTATTAGTTCACGTAAAGGAGATTGCCAGTTCCAGAGCCGCCTACAGCGTTTAAAAGTTATCCTATCCGAGGTATGGATCGGGGCGACTAACATGACTGCTCTGGAAATTTGAGGAACTGTAAACTATAGTAACAATTATAAAATAATAGAAAGTGGCTTTCAACAGGAATTTTTACGTCAAGAACACCTTTTGTATTGCCTGAAAGTTTTGCATGTCTACTCGTGTGTTACTGACTTTTTGTCCGCAAACTTCAAGAAGACGGTCATCTACAGTACCTAGACAATGTGCATAGAATGAATCGACATGTTCTCGTTTAGTAGTCATTCTACGTAGACGACCTTCAGCCTGTTCATTATTATAAGGGTCCCAATCATAACCTATAAAATAAGCTGGATTACCAGTTTCTAATTCAAATGACTGTGAATACATAATAGAGCATATAGCTATAGAGTCAGGATCTTCTCGGAATGCCACTTCGGCGGTCTCCAGCTCATCAACTTCCATTCCGCCTTGGAATCGTATTACATTCTTATAGCCTATATCACGTAGTGCGTTCTCCATAAAAGGCATAGCAGCTGTAAAGGGTGAGAACCAAACGCAGTGCTTACGATTTTCGACCTCTTTCATATGATCTATGACTGTTTCAATACCAGCACCTAAGCCTAAAGCTGGATCAAGTATAGCAGGACAACAAAGTAACTGACGAAGTCTCATTAGCTGTGCTAGTATATTATTGCTTATGAGCATTTCACCACTACTAAGCATTATATACATTTGGTCAGCAAATATTTTGTACGCACGTAGTTGTTTAGAAGTCATTTGAACAGGTAATGTACTACGAACTATAGGAGGTAGTCCTTTAATAGGAGCACTAGGTTTGAAGATATGAGTCTTGACTCTATCGAAGAACGCCAATGTATTT
>SDBT01001447.1_pt1 | contig 41796 bp, 27 predicted proteins | sample 2277101 | NCBI WGS metagenome assembly SDBT01 (sample SAMN10404973, study PRJNA504765) | marine sediment metagenome | isolation source: marine sediment core GS10_PC15, 103 cmbsf | place: Arctic Ocean: Southern Knipovich Ridge | collected 2010 | reverse complement strand
GGGCTGATGAGGGAGATGCATCGCTGGACTGCCCACCTGATGATCATCACGGTGTGGCTGCATATGCTGCGCGTGTTCCTGACCGGTTCCTACAAGCCGCCGCGGGAGTTCAACTGGGTCGTGGGCGTGGTGCTGATGGTGTTGACCCTGTTCCTCTCCTTCACCGGCTACCTGCTGCCCTGGGACCAGCTCGCCATGTGGGCAGTGACGGTGGGCAGCAACATGGCCCGGGCAACACCTTTCATGGGGGTGGAGGGACCGGGCGCCCAGCTCATGCAGCTCGGTGATGTGCCGCTCATCACGGCAGGCTCCGACGCTCGCTTCGTGTTACTCGCCGGTCGCTTCGTCGGCGAGGGCGCCCTGCTCAGGTTCTACGTGCTGCACTGCATCGGCATTCCGTTTGTTTTCGTTCTGCTACTGGCCGTTCACTTCTGGCGTGTGCGTCGTGACGGCGGCATCTCGGGCCCCGGTAAGGGCGGGCCCCTGCCGCTCTAGGGGGAAACGGTGCTCGATTCGATCCAAGCCATTATCGACAGGTTGTTCGCGCCGGAGATCCTGGTGACGACATCCATTGTCCTGCTCCTTCTCTTTTTCAAGTACCGGAAGTTCTGTACGCAGAACAAATGGATGATCATGCTCATCCTCGGCGGCCCGGTCGTGTATTTCGCGCTTTCGGCCTTCGAGGAGAACTTCTGGGTCCAGTTCAGCAAGCCCGACAACTTGCCGATCACCTTGATGCTCTGGCTGGTCATCTTTTTTGTCTGGCTCGCCATGCGCAAAGGGGTAGAAAACGACGAGAGAGTGGCCGCCGGAAAGCCGGTCGCCGAGGATACGAAGGAACAGAAGGAAAAGGTCTTCGTCTGGCCCGACCTCATCTACATCGAATTCCTCGTCCTGCTGGCCGTTTTCATCGGGCTGCTGGTCTGGTCGATCTTGGTGCCGGCGCCACTCGAGGAGCCGGCCAACCCGCAGCTCACGCCGAACCCCTCCAAGGCTCCCTGGTACTTCCTCGGGCTGCAGGAAATCCTTGTCTACTTCGATCCGTGGCTGGCCGGAGTCGTGATCCCGACGCTCATCATTATCGGGCTCATGGCACTGCCCTACATCGACCCGAACCCGAGGGGCAACGGCTACTACACCTTCAGCGAGCGCCGCTACGAGATCCCGATCTTCCTGTTCGGGTTCTTGGTGCTGTGGATTCTGCTGGTGTTCCAGGGAACGTTTTTGCGCGGCCCGAACTGGAACTTCTACGGTCCGTACGAATTTTGGGATGTCCACAAGGTCGTGCCGCTGACCAACGTGCAGCTCTCCGAGTACATCTGGGCGCGCTTGCTCGGCGTGGGCCTGCCCGATTTCTGGCTGGTGCGTGAGATCTTCGGCATCACCTTGATGCTGTTGTACTTCGTCGCACTTCCCGTCTTTCTGGCCCGCAAGTGGTTCAAGAGGTTCTACGTTCAGATGGGTCCGGTGCGCTACGGGATCGCCGTCTTCTTGTTCCTGATGATGATGTTCGTTCCCATCAAGATGTATCTGCGCTGGACCATCAACCTGAAGTACTTCGTGGCGTTACCTGAGTTCTTCTTCAACATCTGAGATTGAAGGCGAATGGCTAAGAAGCGCAAGGGTGTCTACTACTACGACATCGACAAGCTGAACTTCATCTTCGCGATTCTGGCGATCACCACGCTGATCAGCGTCGCCTGGATGATCTGGGACGATTACGCCCGCGAGTGGAAGTCGTATCAACGACAGTTCCGCGTCATCGAAGCCGAGGTGACGCGACAACAGCTTGCCGACGTGGAGGCGCAGGTCGACCAGCAAGAGCTGACGCGACTGCAGCAGCAGCGTGACAGCGCGGAGCAAGCGCTGGCGGCGCAGCAGGAGGCCTTTTCAGCGCTCCAGGACGAGCTCGTGTCGGCGCAGAAGGTATGGGTTCAGGCCGACCAGGAGTCGCGCTTTGCGAGCTCGATCTTCGATGCAAGGCGTTGGGAATACGAAGAAGCAGCGCACGCGGGTGGTGGCGAGGCAACTCGGCAGCTGGCCCGCATGGAAGAAGCAGCGGCTCGGGTGGCCGAGACTGGGGCGCGCCTGGAGGACGTGACCACCGAGCGTGACCGCATCCAGGGCGAGATCGACGGGTTACTTGCCAATTTGGACGGCGCATTGGCAGGCCTGGCTTCGATGGCACGAGAGATCGAACGCCTGCAGGGCCGCCTCAACGACTTGCGCTTCGGCTTCGTGTACGCCGTCCGCAACGCTCCGATGCTGGACGCTTTGAATCCGTCCTTGCGGATAAAACAGGCTGTCATCGACGACTTGCCGGTGGACCTGAACTTCGCCGGCGCCCCGCGTGTCGATCGCTGCGAGACCTGCCACCTGGGCATCGCCAACCCCGCCCTCGAAGGACAGCAGCAGCCGTTTGCCGCCCACCCGCGCCTCGACCTATTCGTTGCCGATACGTCACCTCACCCGATGGGCGAGTTCGGCTGTTCGAGCTGTCACCTGGGTAAGGACCGCGCCACATCGTTCGTCTCGGCCGTCCACACTCCCGACAACGAGAGCGAAGAGCACCGCTGGGTCGATGAGCACGGTTGGGCGCCCACCCATTTGTGGGAGTGGCCCATGCGGCCTTCCTACGAGACGGAGGCGTCGTGCCTGAAATGCCACATGGACGACACCTGGATACCTGACGCCCCGGTCCTCGAGTACGGCCTCGAGCTCATTGAAACCCTGGGCTGTTACGGCTGCCATGCGCTGGAGCGCTTCGAGGAGGCTCGCAACACCGGCCCGAGCCTCGAGCACGTCGGCGTCAAGACGACGCAAGAGTGGGCCTATGGCTGGGTCCATGACCCCAAGCGCTTCCGTCCCAACACCCCGATGCCGCGCTTCTTCCGCAACGAGAACAACTCCGACGAGTATTGGCAGTCACGCAACGTCGTCGAGGCCGACTCGATGGTGGCCTACGTCTTCGAGAGCTCCACCGACATCGATCTCCAGACACCGTCTCGCGACGGGGACGTCGATCGCGGCCTGCAGCTTTTCGAGAGCGTCGGATGCCAAGGCTGCCACATCGCCGATGAGCCGGGTTCCGAGGGCTTCCCCACCGACGAGCCACGCTTCACCGGGTATCGCTTTCGCGGCCCGAATCTGTTCGGCATCGGCAGCAAGGTCAACGATGCCTGGCTCTACACCTGGATGAAGAGCCCCGAGCACTACTGGGCGGAAACGGTGATGCCCAACCTCCGCCTCACCGACACCGAGGCCGCCGACCTCACTGCATATCTCATGAGCCTGCGGCAACCCGGCTGGGAAGACCAGGCGCTGCCGGACGTGGACGAGGCGCTGCGCGACGATGTGCTGCTCGAGTACCTGCGCAACCAGCTCAGCACCGTCGATGCCGAGGCCCGGCTAGCTGCCATGGACAGCCACGAGAAGCGGCTCCTTCTCGGGCAGCAGCTCATCGCCCGCTACGGGTGCAGCGGCTGCCACACCATCCCCGGCTTCGAGGCCAGCGGCCGCATCGGCACGGAGCTGTCGGCCTGGGGTAGCAAGGCGGTGGCGCAGCTCGACTTCGGCCTGCTCGACCTACCGCATGAGCGCCGCGCCTATCTCGAGCAGAAGCTGGACGACCCCAGAAGCTTCGACGCTGGCAAGGTGAAGGCTCCGCAAGAGCTCAGCCGCATGCCCGACTTCGTGCTTACGGACGAAGAAGTCGGCGCCATCTCGACCGCGATCCTCGGCTACACCGACGAGGAAATCCCTGACAGCAAGAAGCCGGAGAAGACTCCTCGCCGCGTGGCGATCGAGGCGGGCAGGCAGTTGATCGACAAATACAGCTGCCGTAGCTGCCACATCCTCGAAGGGCGCGGCGGTGCAATCCGCACGGTCATCGCAGAGCAGGGCATGGCGGAGGGTAGGACGCGGCCGGCGGCGCTGGCCTTCACGCCACCCAATCTCAGAACGCAAGGTGCAAGGACACAGCCGGACTGGCTGTACACATTCCTGCACGGGCCGGAGCTGATCCGACCGTGGCTGTCTGTCCGCATGCCGACCTACGGCTTCACCGATGAGGAGCTCAACACCCTGACGATGTACTTCGCCGCTGTCGATGACGCTCCCTACCCGTTCGACGAGAAGTTCACCCTGGCGCACACCTACCCAATCGATATGGTGCGCGCGGGTGATCGCCTGGCATCCGACGACATTCTGAAGTGCTTCCGTTGCCACGTGCGGGAGGGAGTCACTCCGGCCACTGACCCTTCACAGTGGGGGCCGGACCTGGCCCTGGCGGCGAGCCGTCTGCGATTCGAATGGTTGCAGGACTGGATCGCCGACCCCCAGGCCATCATGCCGGGCACCAGCATGCCGCAGTACTTCACCGACCTTTCCCCCGGCAGCAGCCCTTACGTCGATAGGGTCAGAGGGAACGCACCGATCCTAGATCAGGACCCGGTGACCCAGATCGAAGCGTTGGCTTCGTATATCATGAATCTCGGCCAGCGATGAAACCCTTCGATTTGATACGCTAGCCAAAACCCCGAACGTCCAGGAGGACAACAATGACGAGGAAGCTCCTCGCAGTTGCAGTTGCGCTTCTCCCCATGGTCACGGTCATCGCGTGTGGCGGTGGCGGCGAGGCCCCGCCCGCCGAAGCACCGGCCGCCAGCACCCCCGCCGCTTCCGTCGGTGAGATGATCGACCCCGCCACCCTTACCGATGCGGGCGGAGTTGCCGGCTCCGTGCAGTTCGCCGGCACCGACCCCGAGCTGCAGGTCATCCAGATGGCCGCGGATCCTTACTGCCTGTCTTCGCACTCGGGCGAGGTCGTCGCGCAGCGCGTCATGGTCAATGCCAACGGCACGCTGGCGCAGATTTTCGTTTACGTGAAGGAAGGACTCGAGGGCAAGAGCTTCGCCGTGCCCGCCGAGACCGCGAGGCTCGACCAGCAGGGCTGTCTATACATGCCCCACGTCATCGGCGTTCAGGCCGGCCAGGCCATGATCGTCAGCAACAGCGACGACACGCTGCACAACGTCAATGCGCAGCCCTCCAACAATCCGGGCTTCAACATCGGCCAGCCGGTTGCCGGCATGGAGTACGAGCATACGTTCGAGAACCCGGAGATCATGATTCCGGTGAAGTGCGACGTGCACCCTTGGATGTCGGCCTACATCGGCGTCGTTACGAACCCTTACTTCACGGTTACCGATGCCGAGGGCAATTTCTCGCTCGATCGTCTGCCTCCGGGCGACTACGTCCTCGAGGCATGGTCCGAGGGTCTAGGCACTCAGACGATCAACGTTACCGTCGCGGCCAACGAAACCGCCGAGGCCAACTTCAGCTTCGGCACCTAGGGGCCGACCGGGCCGGGTCCCACGGAGCACGTCGAGCTGAATAGCTCGAACGAGCACCGCGGCCCGCACAAGAGGTACGGCATGAGCCCTGCTCGCGTGGGGACACGCGCGAGCAGGGCCCACCGCTGATCATCATGGTTCGTCCCGCCGAGCCTAGCCCGCATTTCTCATCGCGCTTCGTCGCGAGGGTGCGTAGAGGCCCGCGAAGGCAAGGAGGGCGATGAGAAATGCGGGCTAATGTTTTGCTGCATCGCTTCGCGATGTTCACCGCCGCCGCCACCTTCTTCTTGGTGATCGCGGGCGGCCTGGTTACCAGCACCGGCTCCGGGCTCTCGGTCCCCGACTGGCCTTTGTCCTATGGCCAGTACTTCCCCCCCATGGTCGGCGGCATTTTTTTCGAGCACGGTCACCGCATGGTGGCGGGAATTGTCGGCCTGTTGACCTTCGCACTGGCTACGTGGCTATGGTTCGGCGACAGCCGCCGGTGGGTGCGCGGAATGGGCCTCGGTGCTGTCGCCGCCGTGCTGACACAGGCGGCGCTGGGCGGCATCACCGTGCTGTTTCTGCTTCCCACCCCAGTGTCGGTCGGCCACGCCGGGTTGGCGATGGCGTTCTTCGCACTGGTCGGCTCGATCGCACTGGTCACCGGACCGGGCTGGTTTCGCGTTGAGCCACGGAAGCCTGCCGCGGAGCGCCCTACCCTACCGCGTGCCACCCTCATCGCGACGGTTGCCGTCTACGTGCAGATCCTCCTCGGAGCGACCGTTCGTCACACCGGATCGGGGCTCGCCTGTCCCGACTTCCCTCTCTGCAACGGCCAGCTCTTTCCCGCATTGTCATCCGCGGGCATCGGCTTCCAGCTTCTGCACCGGGTTGGTGCCCTCTTCGTCGCAGCGCTGGTCCTGTGGGTCGTATGGAGAGTCCGCAGCGAGCACCCGGACCTCACCGAACTGCAAGGCCCGGCCCTGCTGGCCTTCTGCCTGCTGGTCCTGCAGGTTCTCCTCGGCGCCCTCACTGTGTGGACCGGTCTCGCCGTGACCCCGACCACCACCCACGTCGCCACCGGTGCCCTGCTTCTGGTAGCCATGGTGGTCCTCACGCTGCGCCTTCACCATCGGTACCCGGCTGCCGGCCGCCATCCCTCCACCATCGAGTCGGAACAAGGGGCGGCCGCATGACCTACTATCTTCAGCTCACGAAGCCACGACTGAGCTCTCTGGTGCTCGTGACCGTCGCGGTCGCCTATTTCGTGGCATCGCCCGGAAACTTCGAGGCTGGCTCTTTTGCCGCTGTGCTCTTGGGCATGGCCCTCGTCGTCGGAGGTGGGAACGCTCTGAACCAGTACGCGGAGCGTGAGTTCGACGCCCAGATGCCACGCACCCAGAGCCGCCCGCTCCCGAGTGGTCGGCTGTCGCCCTCGGCGGCGTTGATGTTCGGTCTCGCCTGCGTGATCGGTGGACTGGGAATTCTATTCATCGGAACCAACCCGATCGCCGCGACGCTGGCGGCAGTGGCCGCGGCCCTGTACGTCCTGGTCTATACGCCGCTGAAGCGAAAGACCCCGTTGAGCACGTTGGTCGGGGCCGTGCCGGGAGCGATCCCACCGCTGGTCGGCTGGGCAGCAGCTCGCGGCAGCCTCGACGCGGGGGCATGGGCTCTGTTTTCGATTCAGTTCCTCTGGCAAATGCCCCATTTCATGGCCATATCCCGCCTCTACCGCGAGGACTACGAACGCGGTGGATACCCCATGCTTTCGGTCGTCGACCCCACGGGAGTCGCACCCGGGCGGCTGAGCTTGGTCTTCGCGTTGGCGCTGGTTCCGGCGACACTCGCGCCCGTATATCTGGGACTTCTGGGAAACGCCTACCTGGTGATCAGCCTGGCTTTGGGCGCGGGTTTCCTGGGCATGGTTATCTGGTCCCTGTTCGGGGGCGACGCGACGCGACAGCGGTGGGTCTTTCTCAGCTCTCTCCTGTACCTGATGGGGTTGCTGGCCTTCATGCTTATCGACCGGCAGGCGCCTACGGCGTAACTAGTACTCCGGATCAAGAGAATGCACTCGGAACCCGACTGGATCGCCTGGCTGCCGACCCTCAACGCTCTGCTGAACGGCATCAGCGCCAGCCTGCTGTGTGCCGGCTACTTCTTCATTCGCCGGCGCCGGATCAAAGCCCACCGGATGTGCATGACGACGGCGTTCGGTGTCTCGGTGCTCTTTCTGGTCTCCTACCTGACGCTGCACGCCAAGGTCGGCTCGACCTCATTCGCCGGAGTGGGGTGGGTGCGGCCGTTCTACTTCTTCGTGCTGGTCACGCACATCGTGCTGGCCGCCCTCGTGCCCTTCATGGCGCTCGCCACCCTTTGGCGGGCCTGGCGCGAACGCTTCGACGACCACGCTCGCCTGGCGCGCTGGACGCTGCCCATCTGGCTCTACGTCTCCATCACGGGGATCATCGTCTACGCGATGGTCTACGTCCTCTATCCCTAGGCAGGGCTGGCTAGCCGAGGTACTCACCTTCTCGGGCGACGATCGCGCCTGCCTTGATGACGGCTGCCGGCGGTATCTGACCGAAGCGGTAGGGCAGCTCACCGAAGTCATCTGCCCGGTACCACTGCAGGTCGGCCTGCTTGCCGGGCTCCAGGGTGCCAATGACATCGCCGCGCCCCACCGAGTGGGCGGCGTTGCGTGTTGCCGCCACCAGTGCCGCAGCCGGGCTCATCCGCATCAGCATGCAGCCCAACGCGACGATCAGCCCCATCCTGTCGACAGGACACGTGCCGGGGTTGAAATCGGTCGCCAATGCGAGGGGCACACCGGCAGCCTGCAAGCGTGCGGCCGGTGCCTGCCGGCGCGACATCAAGTAGAGAGGAACTCCCGGCAACATGACCGCGATGACACCCTCCCGCGCCATCGCTTCGATGCCGGTGCCCGAGATGCAATCGAGGTGGTCGGCTGAGGTAGCTCCCATCTCCGCGGCGAGAGCGGCACCGCCGCCGTCAGAGAGCTGGTCTGCGTGGAGCTTGATTCCCAGTCCCGCACGGCGGCCCGCGATGAAGACACGGCGGCACTCGTCAACAGTGAACGCGCCCTTCTCGCAGAAAGCGTCGACGAACTCGGCCCGGTCGGCCAGTGTGTCGATCATCTCTACGACCAGGTCAACGTATCCGTCTCGGTTTTCCTTGAACTCCGGCGGCACGGCATGCGCCCCCAGGAACGTGGGGACGACCTGCCACGGGCCCGCGCCGTCGAGACGATGGACAACGCGTAGGATCTTCGCCTCATCAGCGAGGCTGAGGCCGTAGCCGCTCTTGGCCTCGACCGTCGTCGTGCCGGTGGCGATGATGCCGCGCAACCTCTCGCTAGCGAGGTCCACCAGCTCCTCTTCGGAAGCCGCCCGGGTGGCCCCTACCGTCTGCAGTATGCCGCCGCCGGCGGCGAGGATATCTTGGTACCCGGCGCCGGCTACTCGCAGTGTGAACTCGTTGGCTCGCCAGCCGGCAAACACCAGATGGGTGTGCGAATCGATGAAGCCCGGCATGACGACTCCTCGCTCCGCATCCAAGCGAGTGGCGTTGGGGGCAACTTTGACCGCCTTGGGCAATCCGCTGGCCGGTCCGACGTAGACGAGCGTGCCGTTGTTCGCCGCGATGGCGGCATCGTTGATCTTCCCGACGTCTTCCTGCGCCGAGCCGGCGGCGGGACCGGAGCCGTTCCCCGCCATGGTGAGACACTGGCGGATGCCGGTGATCACCAGGGTGGCCACCGGCTTGGGCTGGGCCTTCTCGCCCCTAATCCTCATCGGCCGAATGCTCAGTCTTGTCGAGGGCGGGAATCTGGATGCCGTGCCCTTCTGCCGTTTCCAGCGCGTCCGGGTAGCCAGCGTCAACGTGGCGTGCGACACCGATCCCGGGATCGACGGTGAGCACGCGCTCGAGGCGGCCGGCACGTTCCGGCGTACCGTCGGCGACGATCACCATGCCCGCATGCAGCGCGTACCCCATACCAACGCCGCCGCCGTGATGGAAAGAAACCCAGGAAGCTCCCGACACCGCGTTGAGAGCGAAGTTCAGCAATGGCCAATCGGCGATTGCGTCGGAGCCGTCGCGCATGGCTTCGGTCTCGCGGTTGGGAGACGCCACCGAGCCGCAATCGAGATGGTCCCGGCCGATGACTACCGGGGCCGACACCCTGCCCTCCGCGATCAAGCGGTTGATTGCGAGACCGAACTCCGCACGTTCACCGTAGCCGAGCCAGCATATGCGTGACGGCAAGCCAAGCTGGGGAACGCGCTCCCGGGCGAGATTGATCCAGCGAGCGAGCACCGCGTCATCCGGAAAGAGGCGCAGAATCTCGTCGTCGAGCACGGCGAGGTCGGCCTCGTCTCCCGACAGGCAGGACCAGCGGAATGGCCCACGCCCCTGGCAGAAGAGGGGCCGGATGTAGGCGGGCACGAAACCGGGATAAAGGAAGTTGCCCTGGTCGTCGCGCACATTCAGGCCGGCAACCTCAGCCTGGCCACGCAGGTTATTGCCATAATCGAAGCAAACCGCACCCGCCGCCTGCAGCGCGAGAATGGCCTCGGTATGGGCCACTATCGACTCGAGGCTGCGACGCTTGTACTCGGCCGGATCGGTTTCCCGCAGCTCGTCGAGCTCCGCCAGATCACCGCGGGGCACGTAATCGAGCAGGTCGTGCGCCGGCGTCTGGTCGGTAACGACATCGGGAATAGCGCCGCGCCGCGCCAGCGCCGCGTAAACATCGGCGGCATTCCCGAGCAAACCGACCGACAGGGCCTCGCCGGCGTCCCTGGCCGTCTCGATCCAACCCAGTGCTTCATCGAGGTCGGTCGTCTGCCGGTCGCAATATCCCTCTTCGACCTTGCGGGCGAGGCGGTCCGGTCGAACTTCGACAATGAGGATGGCAGCCTCGTTCATGGTGCCGGCGAGCGGCTGCGCGCCACTCATCCCGCCCAGGCCGGAGGTGAGCACGAAGCGACCCTTGAGGCTGTCTTGGCCGAACTCTATCTGCGCCAGCGCCGCCAACGATTCATAGGTGCCCTGCAGGATCCCCTGCGTGCCGATGTAAATCCAGGAGCCGGCGGTCATCTGGCCGTACATGAGCAGCCCGAGGGCGTCGAGCCGGTCGAACTCATCCTGAGTAGCCCAGTGAGGCACCAGGTTGGCGTTGGCGATCAGAACACGAGGCGCTTCCTTCCACGTGCGAGCCACGTACACCGGCTTGCCGGACTGCACGCACAGGGTCTCGTCCTCTCCCAGCGACTGCAGCGCCGAGACAATCTGCCGATAGCAGCGCCAATTACGCGCCGCCCTGCCGCTGCCGCCGTAGATGATGAGGTTCTCCCAGTCGATCGCCACTTCGGGGTCGAGATTGTTACTCATCATCCGCAGGGCCGCTTCGGCATCCCAGGTCTTGCAGCTTCGCTCGAGACCGCGCGCCGCCCGGACGGGCGTGTCGGGTCGATCTTCGTAATACATCGGACGGCTCATGCAAACCCCCTCAACCCTTGATGACCCCGATCGGCTTTAATCGAAAGACCTTCTCAGATACTCCGACTCCGGCCATGACATCAACGACGTCCGCGACGTCCTTGTAGGCGTGGGGCATTTCCTCGGCCAATGTCCGCATCCCCGCGGCTCGCACGACCACCCCACGCTCCTCCATTTCGGCCAGCAGGTCGCGCCCTTTGCTCTCACGCTTCGCCTGCTTGCGGCTCATCTTGCGCCCGGCGCCATGACATGTCGAGCCGAAGGTCTGGGTCAACGAGCCCGGCGCCCCGATCAGGACGTAGGAGTAGCGTCCCATGTCTCCCGGCACCAAAACCGGCTGGCCGATGTCCCGCAGGCTTTCCGGAATGCGCCGGTCTCCGGCGGGAAAGGCTCGTGTGGCTCCCTTGCGGTGCACACAGAGGCGTCGCGGGCTGCCGTCGACGTCGTGCTCTTCGAACTTGGCGATGTTGTGGCAAACGTCGTAGATGAGGTTCATGCCCAGGTCACCGGGCCCCATGCCAAGGACCTCCATGAACGTCTGGCGCGTCAGGTGAGTGATGGTCTGCCGGTTGGCCCAAGCGTAATTAGCTGCGCACGCCATTGCCTTCAAGTAGGACTGCCCTTCGTCGGAATCGACCGGAGCACAGCAAAGCTGCCGATCGGGCAGCTCGATCCCGTATTTGCTCACGGCTCGGTTCATCACCGACAGGTAGTCATCGCAAACCTGGTAGCCAAAGCCCCGCGAGCCGCAGTGAATCAGAACGCAGACCGTGCCCAGCTCGACCCCTAGCCGGCCGGCGACCTCGGGGAGGAAGATCTCGTCGGCCACGCCGACCTCCAGGAAGTGGTTTCCCGAGCCCAGCGTTCCCACCTGCTTGCGACCGCGCTCGATGGCCCGATCGGAGACGACAGAGGGATCGGCACCATCCAGCCTGCCACCCTCTTCGGTGTGCAGCAGGTCGGACTCGGAACCCATTCCACGCTGCCTGACAACGTACTCGGCTCCCTCGACGAGCAGCCGGTTCATCTCCCCACGTGATAGCGACTTGATGGCATGCGAGGAGCCGATCCCAGTGGGGACGGTGGCGAAAAGGGCGTCGATGAGGAGCTGGATGTGCTCCTCGACGTCATCGTGAGTGAGGCGTGTACACAGCACACGCACGCCGCAATTGATGTCGTAGCCCACGCCGCCGGGCGAGACAACCCCACCCTCGAGCGGGTCGGTGGCCGCCACGCCACCTATGGGGAAGCCATATCCCCAGTGGATATCGGGCATAGCCAAAGAGGCGCCCACGATGCCCGGCAGATGGGCGACGTTCGCTACCTGCCAGGGGCTTCTGTCCATTTCGATCTCCCGCATGAGCTTCGCGCTGGCGAAGATGCGCCCCGGCACACGCATCGCCCCGGTCCGTGGGATCTCCCAGACGAACTCCGAGACCTGCTCGATCTGGACCTGCTGATGCTGTGCCATGTCCTCCTACTCGCGGGACCCCATGCTCAGACGTCCACGATCACCGTAGTTCGCCACACCCCATCGTGGCACTCCACGCGCATGTCATGGTAGGTGATCGCCTTGATCTCTGTGTGCAGGGTGTGCCGCTCGGGGTCGTAGGGCTCGCCGCGCACCCGACCCCGAATCTCGTCGCCGCAGCAGCGAATGGTGGCAACGTCCTCGGTCAGCCAGGTATCGGTCTCGAGCAACATGTAGACCTCCTGCAGCCAGCGCACCAAGCGCTCCTCGTGACTGTCTCCCGAGACAATCAAGAACCTTTCCTCGCGTGGTATCACGGCGGCGCGATCGTAACAGAGCTCCGCCAGGGCGCGCACCGATGCGGCATGGAGAGTGTTCAGGTCGGGGGCCCACACCTCGAAGCCGAGGTCGGCCGTGTGGTCGATCTCGCGATGGCCGGCTACGGGCTTGGCCATCGCGCTTCTAACGACCCTCGACCGGGGGGCGGCGAGTTGGCTGGCGTTTCGAGTGGCAGTAACCGGTAGACGGTGATCCCGGAAACGAACGCATCGCCCATGGCCATGTCGCGAATGGGCTCGAAATAGCCACCCAGGATACGGTCCCATCGGTTCAGGAGCCCGTCGCCGCCGCCGCCGGGGCTGCGATCCTGATACAAGATGCCGATGTGGTCCTCGATGGCGAGCAGATCGCCGGGTTGCACATCCTCGAAGGTCACCGGCCTGAGCGGATCGTCCGTGAAGTAGTAGGCATCGTCATTGGCGAGGAACATTTCCTCCACCACCGTGGTGGCGTACTGCGGCAATTCCTCCCAGGACATGAACGGTAAGGAGGAGGCACCCATGCTGCGCTGGGTATCGATCCAGAAGTCGAGAATCGTGCCGCCGATATATTGCGCCGCCGGATGCCGTTCGGGGGGAACTGGTTGGAGAATCGGAACGTAGGGCAGACCGGCATAACCCGTGACGAAGCCCAGCGGCGCGGCACTGGCTCGAATCGTTACGCGGTGCGGCTGATCTTCGAGAGCAGCGGCATGTACGCTCTCGGCGCCGGCCGACTGAGCCTCTCCCAGAATACGGTCGCGGGGATCCCGAATAACGGCCTGCGCCTTGAAGCGCATCGTGCCGACATCCTGGCGAGGAAAGGCATCGCCGGTCGGCGAGATGTCAGCCGCATGCGAGGCCTCGAAGCCCCAGGCCAGCATGAAGGTGCCGAAGTACTGAATATCGTCCGGGGCGAACTCAGTGGAAAACGTCTCGTTGTCGAAGGAGTAGAGCGGCTCCACCTTGAACCAGAGAACCTGCAGGTCGTACCACCAATCGCTCCAGGGCTCGACATCGACGGGCTCGCTGTCGGGCCCGCCCAATCGGGCCCTGCGCACGGGCCCGTAGAAGCGTCGCTCGCCGTTGCCGGCATCGGTTTCGACTACAGCAAACAAGGTGACCGGCAAGCCGGCCAGAACCTCCTTGGGCGCGGCGCTGGCCATGGTGTCCCCGAGGGCAGCCGAAACCACCCACACCCGCTCCGGCTGAGGTGTGAGCCAGAAGCGCAGGCGCGGCCACCCCAGCCAGACACAGACCAACGCGATCACGATGGTCCAGCCGATCAGCAACAGCCGGAGAGTGTCGCGGTTGATCGCACCCTTGACGCCGGCGAGTCCAGGCAGGCTAGTCACCGACTCCCTCGCTCGGTTCCTGGGAGACCTGATCGAGCGTGAGCTCGATCCGCAACCGCTCCTGGCCGCGCAAGACCGTGAGAGCAACGATGGTACCCGGGGGTATCTGCGGCAACTCGTACTGTTGCCACGTCCTGCCGTCGCGAATCGGCTTGCCGTCCGCTTCGAGGATTACGTCGCGGACCTCGAGCCCGGCGCGGGCGGCTGGGCCGTCGGGCGCCACGTTGACCACGAGCACCCCGCCACGATCCGTAATGCCCGACATACTCTGCGGCGCCGGGGTGCCCCCGAAGCCGGCGTAGGAGCGCACCACCCGCCCTTCGGCGATGAGCGCCTCAGCCACTTCACGGGCGACGTTGATGGGGATAGCGTAGCCGACCCCGTTGCTTTCGTCCGCAGAGCCCGCTTCGCCCGGCACGGTCGTGGCGATAAGCACGCCGACCACCTGCCCGGAAGCATTCAGAAGCGGGCCGCCCGAGCTACCAGGCTGGATCTGTTGATCGAACTGGATCAGCCCCAGGTAGGTTGCCAGCCCCAAGCCTCCGACGTCGAGGTTCGTGACCAACCCGGATGTCTGCAAAACCTCCAATGGAGCGAGCGATCCCACTGCGATGACAGCCTCACCTACCTCGAGCGTATCCGAGTCGCCGAACGGTGACTCCGTCATAGGAACCGCCGCGGCAATGCTGACGACGGCCAGGTCAGTATGCGGGTCCTGTCCCAGGATCGTGGCCGTGAGCTCGCCGCTATTTCCGGTGAAAAGTTTGACCACCTCAGCCGCCTCGACCACGTGTGCGCTGGTGAGGAAATGACCGTCGGGCGAAATCGCGAAGGCCGTCCCGCGGGACAGCACTGCACCTCCCGGCCCTTCGCTGACCAGGTGGGCCACCGCGATGGTCAGATCAACATCCTCGCCCGCCTCCGGGGCGGCCTCGCCGGGGCGCTCCATGCCGCCATCACTGATCATGCGACCGACAACCTCCTTGACCACGTTGATGGGGATGGCGAAGCCGAGCCCCGAATACCCGGCCACACCGTGTTGGCCTTCGTCCCCCGTGAGAATGGCGGTGTTGATGCCGATCACTTCGCCGTCGAGATTGACGAGCGGTCCGCCGGAGTTACCACGGTTGATGGCTGCATCGGTGACGATGTAATCCTCGTAGGCCGAGAGTCCGATGCGGCGGTTGAGACCCGAGATGATGCCCACCGACATCGATCCGCGCAGGCCGAACGGGGCCCCCTGGGCAACAACGAACTCGCCCACCTGCAACCTGTCGGAATCCCCGAGCACCACCGTGGGCAGCGGCTCTGAGGGCTCCACCTTGATGACGGCGAGGTCAGTGGCTGGGTTGGTGCCGTAAACCGTCCCGCGCAGCTCATCGCGGCCCTCGAGGGAAACGCAAACCCACTCCGCATCCTCGACGACGTGCGCGTTGGTGACGATGAAGCCCGAGGCGTGGACGACGACACCAGAGCCCCTTTGCCTGCCCTGGGGCCCACATCCGTCGACCTCCAAGAAGGCCACAACCGGACTGATGAGCTCGCCGATTCGAGAGAGCAATGTTTCTGCAGGGCCCGGTGGCAGACCGGCCGGACCCGCCGCCCCCAACGACACTCGCTCGCCGCCCCAGTTCGACGGTCTCAGGGCCAGGCTGCCGTAGATCGACAGCACGATGAGGACCGCCACGATCACGAGCGTGACCACCAGCGTCCGAAACTCTTTGTTGCGTGTATCCACGGTGCTCAGAAGGAGTGGGTTCGATGTTTGCAGCGGCTTCGTGCCGGGGAGCCACCGCGGCACCGAAGACCCTTGGATTGGGGGCCCAGGGAGAACTTTAGTTTACCACCAGAGGCAGAAAATCAGGTGCCGCGGCACAACTCAGTCAGAAGGATGTCCATGATAGAATGAACGAGCTTTCTACGTCGGCAGCGCGGGTGGCTTGTCGCCGTTCCTGCTCCCCACAGGTAAAACAAAACACCGCAGTCTGGCAAATCCTGGGCACAGACGTCGAAGTATGCGTAGAGGGCAGCACATAGGGAAACGGAACGTCAATGAAGAAATTCCTCATCGGTATCGTGGTCATCGCTGTAGCCGGAGCCGGCATTGCCGCGAATCTGTATTGGAAGGAGCCCGCCGCGCCCGAGGTCGCCACTGAGGCAGTCGAGCTTCGCGACCTCACTGCGACGGTCTCCGGGTCGGGCGCTATCCGGCCGGCGCGCGAGGTCGACATCTCCTCGCAAGTCATGGGACGCACGACGCGTCTCGAGGTCATCGAGGGTCAGGTTGTCAGCCGTGGTGATCTGCTGATCGAAATCGATCCGCGGCGGCTCACCAGCCAGGTCGACCAGATGCAGGCCAACCTGGAGTCGGCCCGCACTCAGGTCAGTCTCGCGGAGGAAAACCTGGTGTTCGCGCGCCAACAGCTCGATCGACGCGAGGGACTCTACCAGCAGGAGTTAATTTCCTACGAGCTTTACGAGCAGGCCCTGCAAGAGACGCAACGAGCCGAGCGCACGCTGGAGACCCGCCGCATCGACGTCACGCGGCTGCAGGCGGCACTGGCGCAGGCCGAGGTTGATCTAAGCCAGGTCATCATAAGCTCCCCGATCGACGGCATCATCACTCGCCTGAACATAGAGGAGGGCGAGAACGTCATGACCGGGACCATGAACAATCCCGGCACCGTGATCATGACCATCGCCGACCTGTCGATCCTTGAAGCCGAAATCGAGGTCGATGAAACCGACATCGTCCACGTCGAGATGGGCCAGGAGGCTGCCGTCACGATCGACGCCTTCCCCGACGTCGAGTTTCTTGCGTTGGTTACCGAGGTAGGCAAGAGCCCGATCAATCCCCAGGCTGCCGCCAGCGGCCAGGCGATCAACTTCAAGGTCGTCGTCCGCCTCAGAGACACCGTGCCGGGCGCCCGTCCGGGTCTGTCGTGCACCTCCGACATCGTCACCGCAGAGCGCTCCGAAGTTCCCGCCGTTCCGATTCAGGCGCTGATTCTGCGCGAGGTGGAGCTCGACGAGAACGGCGAAGTGGTACGCGAGTGGGAGAACTTGCTGGCGATCGGCCTCGGTGGCGGTTCTGACTCTGGGGAGAGCAGTGAGACGGCGGCCCCTCCAGCCACCACGGTCGGATCAGATGAAACCCCGGAGACCCCGCAAAGCGGCCCCTCGAGTAGCGGCACCGCAAGTAGCGACACCGAAAACGAGAAGGTCGAGGTTGAGGGGGCCTTTATCCTGCGCGACGGGCGGGCTGTCTTCGTGCCCATCGAAATCGGCATCGCTGGCGAGCGCCATTTCGAGGTGCTCAGTGGCGCCGAGCCCGGCGACAAGGTCATCATTGGCCCGTTCGATATCATCCGAACGCTGCTGGACGGCGACAGAGTCAGCGAGCGTGACAGTGACGGTGAGGAGGGAAGCGATCGTGAGTGAAGTCGAAGCGGGCAACGCTTCGGTCAACATGATCGAGGCCCGTAATCTGAAGAAGATTTACCGCATGGCCAAGGTCGAGGTGCGGGCGCTGGATGGCGTCGACCTCGATGTGATGCCCAACGAGCTCCTTGCGATTATGGGGCCGTCGGGCTCCGGCAAATCGACTCTGATGAACCTGCTCGGCTGCCTCGACACCCCCACCGAGGGCACCTACAAGCTCAACGGCACCGAGGTTTCCCGCCTCGACGACGACGAGCTTGCCGCCGTTCGAAATCGCGAGATCGGGTTCGTTTTCCAGACGTTCAACCTGCTTGCCCGCGCCACCTCGCTGCACAACGTCGAGTTACCGTTGATTTACGCCGGCGTCGGAGGACGCAAACGTCACCAGAGAGCCATGGGCGCGCTCGAGCAGGTCGGCCTCGCCGACCGCGCCGATCACCGCCCCAACGAGCTTTCCGGCGGTGAGCGCCAGCGCGTTGCGGTGGCCCGTGCCCTGGTGAACAATCCGGCCATCGTGCTTGCCGATGAGCCCACCGGTAACCTCGATTCGAAGACCTCGTATGAGATCATGCAGCTGTTCATCGGCCTGCATGAGAAGGGCCAGACGATCATCATCGTTACCCACGAGGATGACATTGCCGGCTACGCGCACCGCGTCGTCCGCGTGCTCGACGGGCTTATTGTCTCCGACCAAAGACAGACTCCCCGCTTCGGGAAGGACTAGGACGCGGCATGGGTCCGGAGGTTGTCGATAGCAGGATCCCGGCGACGGCCGGGCAGTCGCGCAAGGCCAAGCGCCCTGGGCTTATCGTGGGTCTTTTCGAGGGCGTCGGCATCGCCCTCGAGGCTCTGTGGGCCAACAAGCTGCGCTCCTTCCTGACCGTTCTCGGCAACATCATCGCCGTCTCCTCGATCATCCTCGTGGTCTCGATCATTCAGGGCCTTGACGCCGAGGTCACCGACATCTTCACGGCCGAAGGCACCGATGTGTTTTCCCTCCGGCGGCGCGGCATGATCTTTTCCGAGGAGATGGAGCGCGCCACCCGCAGCAACCCGCGTCTGACGCGCGCCGACGCCCGCATGTTGCGCGAAGAGAACGAGACGTTCGCCGCCGTCGTCGAGGGCGTCGACCGCAGCGCCAACGTCGAGTTCCGCAACATCAGCCTCGACAGGGTGGGAATTCGCGGGCGCTCCTACGAGTATGCGCTCACCGACACCTTCGGCCTGCAGACAGGGCGCTATTTCTCGATCCTGGAATCTCGTCGCAACCGCGCCGTCGCTCTTGTCGGGGCCGATACGGTCGAGCAACTCTTTCCGGGGCTGCCGGTGGAGGCCGCGCTGGACAAGCGCATCCGTATTCGCGGCACCCGCTTCATCATCATCGGTGTCCTGGCGCCGAAGGGCTCGATCCTGGGCTTCAGTCAGGACGAGCTGATGATCGTCCCGGTGGGGGCGTACCAGCGACTATTCGGCAGCCGCCAGTCACTCGAGCTCACGATCAAGCCGCACAACCCCGAGCTTCTCGACCCAGCAATGGATGAGGCCCGCCTGCTCATGCGCATTCGCCACCGGCTGCGCCCCGGCGATGCCGATGATTTCGCCATCACCAGCGCCGACACGTTCGTCGACCTGTACCGACAGGCGACAACCGGCATCTACACCGTGCTGGTGTCTGTGGTTGCCATGGCCCTGGTCGTCGGCGGCATCGTGATCATGAACATCATGCTCATGGTGGTCACGGAGAGAACGCGTGAGATCGGTGTGCGCAAGGCCGTCGGCGCCACCTACCGGCTGATTCTCTGGCAATTCCTCGTCGAGGCGGTCACTTTGTCTCTCGTCGGCGGCGTGATCGGCCTTTTGCTCGGCTACGGCGCCGCCACCCTGGTCGGGATGTTCACCCCGCTCCCCTACACCCTGCAGCTCTGGTCTGTCTGGCTGGCGCTCGGCGTCGTCACCATCGTCGGTATCGTCTTCGGCATCTACCCGGCGAGCCGCGCTGCCAGACTCGAGCCCATCACAGCGCTCGGCTACGAGAGCTAGGAGCACGCGATGAGCATGGGCAGAGGCTTGGTCAGCGAGATCCTGAGGATGGCCTGGGAAAGCCTGTGGGGCCACAAGATGCGGTCGGTGCTCACCGTGCTGGGCATCGTCATCGGCATCACCATGGTGGTAAGCGTTACCAGCCTGATCATGGGATTCGATGCGGTGATCACGGGTCAGATCGAAAGCATGGGAACGGACACCCTGATTCTGGCCAAGTTCAGCATCCAGTCGATCACATCGGGGCAGGAGTTCATGGACCTGATCAACCGTCCCGACCTCACCGATGTGGACGCCCAGATAATTCGCGAGCAAGCAGACACGGTGGGCAGCGTATCGGTGATGTGGGGCGGTGGCGGCTTTCCGCCAAGCCGCGGACGCGCCTGGTATCGAGGCGAGCGCACGAGCGAATTAGAAATCATGGGCGTCGGCACTGATTTCCTCGACTCCGGCGATATACAGCTCGAGTACGGCCGCTTTTTCACCGAAATCGACATGCGGCAGCGATCCGACGTGCTGGTTCTCGGTGATACGCCCACGCGCGCGCTGTTCGGCCTCAACGATCCGATCGGCCGCAGCGTTCGATTGCGGGGGCGCCAGTACCGGGTCGTCGGAACACTCGAACAGCGCGCTATCTCGAGTATCGCCGGCGAGCAGGCCGATAACCTGGTTCTCGTCCCGGGCAGCAACTATCGAAAGCTCTTCGGGCCACGCGCCGGCAACGCCACCCTCATCATGCGGGCCAAGGAAGGGGTTCCAATCGACGACATGCAGATGGACGTCGAGGGGATCATGCGCACCCGGCACGGGCTCCGAGCCGACCAGGAAGCCGACTTCGATCTGCTCAGCCAGGACTCCGTCATCGAGATCTGGCGGCAGATCTCGACGGCCTTTTTCCTCGTGCTCGTGGCGCTCTCATCGGTGGCCCTGATGGTGGGCGGCGTCGGGGTCATGGCCATCATGCTGGTGTCGGTAACCGAGCGTACCCGCGAAATCGGTGTGCGCAAGGCACTGGGCGCTCGGCGCAGCGATATTCTCTTCCAATTCCTGGCCGAGTCCGCCTCACTCGCCGCCGCCGGTGGACTTATCGGAGTTCTGCTCGGATCCAGTATCGCCTACGGCGTCTACATGGCCACCTCGTTTCCGGTCTCTCTCCCCTGGTGGTCTTTCGCCATCTCCGTCAGCTTTTCTTCACTTGTAGGGATATTCTTCGGCATCTATCCTGCCAATAGAGCCGCTCGTCTCGACCCCGTGGACGCATTGCGGTACGAATAGACAGCAAAGGCAGAGTCCCTGAGACGAAACCAAAGTCCCCGGCTCCCCGTTCTGTAAGAAAGATCGAAAATGATTGCGCCTGACACGTTGCTCCCCAGGAGGTACCAACCGATGCTGCATAAGAGAACCTCGCTGGCACGAGCCATGCTCGCCTGCCTGTTGGTCGTGGCCCTCCCACAAATCGCCCCCGCCCAAACCAGCACGGGGCCCGTGGAATCGATGGCAACGGGGGCAACCCCAGGCGAGAGCGCCCAGAGGGCGCTCGACCCCGTCCTCCAGGAAGCCATGCGCGCCGCCATGACGGTCGGTTCCGATTCGCTGCCCGCCGGGCTCGAGATGACGCCCGAGTTCATCGCAACCCTGGTGCAGGATCAGGCCGAGGACGACCGGGATGAGTTTGAACTGTCGCTGCTGGACGCCGTTGAGCTGGCGGTACGGCACAACCTCACCGTACAGGTAAGCCGCTACAACCAGGACATCAGCTACGAGGGGATCGACTCGAGTAGGGCAACTTTCGATCCGGTCATCAGCTTCACGGTGCCCCAAAGGTTTAGTCGCAGCACCACACCGGCGTCTACCCAAACTGAGGGCGCCGACATCGTCACGAGCGAGAACTTCAACGGCGGCTTCACCTACCGCGAGACGCTCGAGTGGGGCACCAATTGGAGCGTCAACTGGGGCGGCAATCGCAATGTCACCAACAACGAGTTCTCGATCAACAACCCGAATCTGAGCTCGAACCTCTCCTTCTCCTTCACACAGCCCCTGCTGAGAGGCTTCGGCAGCGTCAATCGCACGGGAATCCTTGTGGCGCAAAACAGCTACGCGGGCAGCAAGGAGGCCTTCCGCGGCCAGTTGGAGCAGATCCTGCTGCAAACCTACCAGGCCTACTGGGGCCTGGTCCTGCAAATCGAGACCCTGCAGGTGCGCGAGGACGCCCTCGAGCTGGCCCAGAATCAGCTCAATCGTAACCGGATCCAGGTAGAGATTGGCACGCTGGCGCCCATCGAAACGGTGCAGTCGTTGCGCCAGGTGGAAAACGCCATGCTGGCACTGATTCAGCAGCAGAATACGGTCGCCAACCAGGAGGATCAGCTCAAGCAGATACTGAACCTAGAGGCCGTTCGCCCTGACGCGCTGGAGCTGCGGCTCGTTCCCACCACCGAGCTCGAATATTCGACGGCGCCGATCGATGAGGAAGCCGCCATCGCCACGGCCCTGCAGCGGGATCCGCAGCTTCTTCAGACCCGACTCGGCCTCGAAAGTGACCTCCTCAACCTGAAGCAGGCGCGCAACGCCCAGCTACCCTCGGTGAACGTCAGCGCTGGGATGACGTTGAGCGGCCGCGCCGGCGACCGCCTCATCCGTGGGGCTGACGGCTCGATTTCAGAGATCCAGAAGGCCGGCTTCAGCCAGGCCCTGGCGCAGATCCTCTCGGGCGATTTCAATACCTGGAACGTCGGCGTAACCGTGTCGCTGCCGATACACAACTACGCGGCCGACGCGAACCGCGCCCGTGCCTCGATCAACGAGCGCCAGCGGCGAATATCGCTCGAGCAACGCCGGCAGCAGGTGGTGTTCGACGTGCGCCGCACGGCGCGCGGCATCGAGAGCGGCGTGCGCCAGGTCGAGACCGCGCAGATCGCCACGGGGCTGTCGGAACGCCAACTCCAGGCCGAGCAGCGCAAGTTCGAGGTCGGCACCAGCACCAACTTCCAGGTTCTGCAGTTCCAGGATCAGCTTTCCCAGGCGCGATTGAGTGAGATTTCGGCCATCGCCAACTTCTTGTTTGCACGCGCCGATTTCGAGCTGACCAAGGGAACGATCCTGGAGTTCTTCGGCGTGTCGGTGTCGCAGGCCGGCACCGGAAGGCGCTAGCCAGGGCGCAGATCGCGGCAGCAGCTGCGAGGCAAGAACCGGCTGCCACAAGCCGGCCGCGCTAGTAGCCTGGACTTCTCAACGGGTGGCGTCGCGAGCGGGCGCGAGGGCGTGTGAGGACAAGGCGCGCGCCGATTTGAGCGCGGAGACGTACTCGTGCAGCACGTCGAGCACTCCAATCAAGCGCAACGCAGTACTCGCGCGCCATCGCGCTCGCGTAGTAGCCACCCGTTGAGAAGTCCAGGCTAGCTCTCGATCAGCCGATCGAGCTCCGCGCGCAGGCGCGGCAGGATCTCGTCGTAGGAGTAGCTGCCGAGCGATTCAGGGCCGCGCTTCAGGTTGACGTGCGCCGGGCCGCACCAGAGGCCGAGGTCGGCGTCATCGGTTTCCCCCGGCCCGTTCACCCTGCAACCCATGACCGCAATCGTCAGGGCGTGCTCCTCCGCATAGCGGGTGAGCTCACGCACCGCCTCGGCAAGCTCGACGAAGGCCTCATTCTCCACCCGCGAGCACGACGGGCACGAGATGATGTTGAGCCGGTCAGCGCCGAAGTCAGGCACGGAGCGGAAGCGGCCGCCGGCAATATCCTCGAGGATCTCCCGGCCGACGCTGATTTCCTCCGGCTTGCGCGGGTTGGGCAGCGTCAGCGATACGCGGATGGTATCGCCTATGCCGCGGCTGATGAGCTGCTCGAAGGCGATGCGGGTCTTGATGGCCCCATCGGGCAATAGGCCCGCCTCGGTGACGCCCAGATGCAGGGGCACCTCGGGGCGCTCGTCGGCGAAGCGCTGGTTGCCCTCGATCACCTTGCGGGGGTCGGAGTCCTTCAGCGAAACGACATAGCGGTCAAAACCGAGGTCGTCGAGATAGCCGCAATGCTCGAGCGCCGAGGCCACCATCGCGCCCACAGAGTCATCGCCGAACTGCTCCGCCACCGCCGGGTCCACCGAGCCGCAGTTCACGCCCACTCGGATGGCGCAGTCGTTGCCAGCGGCGGCCTCTGCAACCAGCGCCACCTTGTCACGGGCGCTCTTGCTCTTCTCGTGGTGGTAGAGGTGACCGGGGTTGTAGCGCAGCTTGGCGACGTGCGGTGCCACATCGACAGCCAACCGGTAGCTCTCCTGCAGGTCGATGCACAGGGTGGCCGGGCAGCGCGCGGCGATCTCGGCCACAGCCTCGGCGTCCTTTTTCGAATCAACGGCCAGGCGCACGACTCCGGCGCCGGCCTCGTGCAGGGCCGTGGCCTGCTCCACCGTGGCCTCGATATCCTGAGTGTGCGTGGCGCACATCGACTGCACGGCAATCGGGTGCCCGGCGCCGATGGTAATCGGGCCAATGCGCACTGCACGGGTTGGGTTGCGCTCAGGCATTCGCAAAGGATGCCACCCCGCGGCTGGGTCCGCTACCTGCTGGCAATCGCCCACATCACGTCCTCACCTCTCCTTGCCCTCGCTCGCAAGTCCGACCAGCCAGACCCACCACACTTCCCCCACGGCCTGCTAATATTCCGGCGCCTTCTCGGAAGTGCTGCAAGTAGCCCGCATTTCTCATCACGCTCCGTCGCGAGGGTGCGTAGAGGCCCGCGCAGGCAAGGCGCGCGCAGGTTCGAGCGCGGAGACGTACTCGTGCAGTACGTCGAGCACTCGAATCAAGCGCAACGAAGTATGCGCGGGCCTATCCGCGGCCGCAGCAGGAGGGTGATGAGATATGCGGGCAAGTAAACAGCTATCAGGTGAGGACAGGCGTGATCGGGCTCTGTCGGTATGGGCGCAAGCGGCGCGATCGTCGCGCTTCGCACTCCTCAAGCAACGGTGTTGCGTTGCTCGCCATCGTCGCGACCCTCGCAGCGCCCGCCTGCTCCGGCGAATGGCCCTCTTTCGGCGGCTCCTCCACGGTCGAGGTCAGTGGCGGGCAACAGGTCGTCGCGTTCCTCATGGACGGGCCGGAAGGCTCCTTGCCTGCAGAGGAAGCCGCCGCCCTCGAGTGGTTGCGATCGGTTCCGACCTTCGCCGTCGAAGCAGTGCAGATTATCGACCTGCCGCGGGCCCGCTTGCCCGAAGGCACGGTTCTTTGGTGGCACTACGCCGAAGGTCCCGGTCTGTCTTCGGCGGCCGTGCGCCCCACGGTAATGTCGGCGGTTCGCCGTCACCTGGCGGGCGATGGCGGCGTGCTGCTGACCTCGCTCGCTGCGCCCTACGTGGTGCCCCTAGGCCTCGAGACAGAGCCACCTGATCGGGCCGAAATATTCGCTTTTGAGGAAGGCGCTGAGGCGCCGGTCGGCGGCCCGCAGTCAAACCTCGGCCACCCCGTCCTGCGCCGCTTCTGGGGCGGCACGCTCACCGCCAGCTATACCCCGGGTCAGAGCTATGCCACAGCCGTCTACAGCGGTGATCGGTGGCCCGCTGAGGGCAGGGTGTGGGCGTTGCGCAAACGCGGCTTAGGAGTCGACCCCGGCACAAAAGCAGGGGTCGAGTACCCGCCCACGGCGGAGCGCCCTGGCGGCTCGCTGCTGACGCTGGGTGCGGACTGCCACTTTGCCGACCCTTGGAACCGCTACCGCAGGGAACTCGAGCTTCTCATCACCGACGCCATCGACTATCTCGCGGGCAAAGAGACCGCGCTGCCGGCCGGCATCGGCATCGCGTCGGCGGGCGCCCCTTTGGTGTCGGCATCCGATAGCCCGATCGATGCCGGCGTTGCTGCCCTGGAAGCGCAGGAGCGTCCGACCACCGACCCCCAGGTAGCTGCCCTCGAGGAGCTGCCGCTGCCCACGATCCTCACCGAGACGAGCTATTGGAACCGGGAGTCCCTGCGTACCGACATTCTGGTAATGGACGCACCGGCTACCACGCCACCGATCTGGAGCGATGACCCCGCCGTGCTCGACGCGCTGCGTGCAGCGCGCTCCGGGCTCGAGCTGACCCGCGAGGACCCCGGTGAAGAGATCTTCACCCTGGCGAGCACCCGAGCACACGTGGTGGGCTCCCAATCAGGGCGAATCGACGAGCTTTGGGTTCATCCGCTGCGCCTCCTTCGCAACCTCCGCTTCGGAGTCGCGCCACCCGGCGAGCCGGTCATCTGGCTCGATTCGAGCCCGGGTGAACGCGTTTTCACGGTGCGACCGGAAGGCAACACCCTCTCCTACAGCAATGACAGCCTCGAAGTCGAGTTGCACGTCGCGCTCGATCGCACCCGGCCGGCCATGCTGATTCTTTTCGAGATCCAGTACCCGACGCCTGTCGAGGTCGTTGCCACGTGGGAACCCGACTCCAGGCCCTCGCGACCCTACGAGCCCCCCATGCTGGGCCCTCTCTACGTCGACTGGGACGACGGTGCCCACCTCGGCGTCTGGCGTGACCGCAGCGGAGCCTTCAACGCCATTGCCGGCTTCGGCCGGGAGCCGAGCGTCGTGATTACCGGCTTCCAGCCGACACTGCATCTCGTTGACGGACGGCTCGTTCCGCCGGCGATCGACCAGCCCGCCGTCGACGAGCCGCTGGCGATGCCGACCTTAGCCATCCAGGTGCCGTTCGATCCCGCGCGGGAGTCTCTTCTGCCCTTCGTTGTGGTGGGCGGCATGGTGGATAACACGACAGTCCGGCAAGCCCTCGATGCAGTCTTCGCGGAGCCGGCCGCGGTCTGGGCCACCAACGCAGCGCATTTTCGCGAGGTGCTCGCCACGACGCTCGAGATCACCACGCCCGACCCCGAGTTCGACGCTGCCTTCCGCTGGGCGAAGATCGGCCTGGAAGCCTCACGCGCGGCGATTCCCGGTTTCGGCGCGGGACTGGTCAGGGGCTTTTCCGCGCCTGTTTCAGCGGTATCGGCAGACTCGACTGGCGGTGAAGATATTGCCCCGGACGGCGGCGCAGTCCAGTCCTCGCAGGAGGGCGCGGCCGACTACTGGGGCCGGGACGCCGTCTGGGCCGGCCTGGCAGCGGATACGATCGGCCGGCCGGGCCTGACCCGCGAAGCTCTGCAATTCCTGGCCCGTTATCAGGACGCCAGCGGCAGAATTCCGGAGGTCGTCTCGCCCTCCTGGGGCATGCAGTACGAGGACCCCGAAAGCACGCTGCTGTTTCTGGTCGGGCTCGAGCATCACGTGCGCACAACGGCCGACGCCGATTTACTGGCGGCGTTGTGGCCGGCCGCGTTGGCCGCCCTGGACTTCTCGCTGGCCGCCGATCTGGACAACGATGGCCTGCTCGACACCGCGGTGGCCGGGCGGGACTGGACCGTGTCGGGCTCGGACCCGGAGCTCAAGAGCGGCTTCTACCTGAACGGGCTATGGGCTGCGGCGCTGCAGGCGTGCACTCGCCTGGCAGCCCAGATGGGGGACCCCGTGCTGGCGGCGACCTGCGCGGGTCGTGCCGCCACCACGCGGCAAGTGCTGAACACCGAGCTCTGGGATGCTACCGGGCGCACCTTCTATCACGGCATCGAAATCGACGGCCTTCCGCGCGAGCTCCCGACGATCATGCCCACGGCCCTGCTGAGCCTGCAGGCGTCGGGGTACGACCTGCTCGACTCCGCTCTGGTGATGCCCCTGCTCGACCGCGCCGCCTCGGCGGAAATGTCCACCGACTGGGGAGTCCGCATGATCGAGGCCTCCAATCCACTCTATGATCCCGCAGACCTTCGCCGCGGCGCGGTGTCGCCGGTGTTCACCGGCTGGACGTCCTTGGCCGAGTACGGCAGCCATCGAGTGATCCCCGCGCAGCTACACCTGTTCGACAACTTGCGGCTCTATCCCATGGGTAATCTCGGCTACCTCGGTGATGCCTTCAATGGAGACGTTTTTCTCGAGGGTGGCCGGCTGGCCCAGCAGGTTTCTTCCCAGGCGCTTTCCCTGTTGCCGGTGGTTCGAGGTCTCCTGGGCATCAAGGTCGACGCCCTCCAGGGCCACCTGGAGATCGTTCCTCAGATTCCCGCAGAGTGGGATCGGCTCTCGGCCTCACCGATTCGCGTCGGGGAGGATTCGTTCCGCCTGACCGTCAGCCGCACGCCGGAAAGCATGCGGTTCCTGCTCGAGCGCCTCAGCGGCAGCCGGCCCATCCGGTTGACGATCGGGGCCAGGGTGGCCAGCGACGTGCTCATCAACCTCGACCGCTCCAGCACCACGGGGGTAAGCGTCGAGACAGAGCGCATCGACCCGAGCCTGTACGACACCGCCGCCATCGCCACACTGGTGGCCACCGAGCCGCGCGCTGAGGTCGTCTTCCGGCACGGCAGCTTCCCACAGCTCTCTCCTGAAGTCCTGCGGCCGGAGGCAGGCGCCACCTCGGAGGGCCTGAGAATCGTGCAGTCGACATACCGGGGGGGAGTGATGCGATTGATCCTCGAGGGGCTGCCGGGTCATGCCTACACGCTTACCCTGACGACCCCGCTGGCCGTGAGCTCCGTGGCAGGGGTACCCGAGGCGTCCATCGTGAACCCTGGCCCCGGACAAGCGTCGATACGCGCGGTCATTCCCGGCAGCGGTGATCGATACCACCGGGTCGAGATGGAGATCTACTTCAGAAGATAAGCAGAAGATGACACCACTGCCCGCAGAGGACGATCGCTCCCACCCCTGGTACTCGCCGGAACAGGGCGATATCACCCGCATCGCCTACTCAGGCTCACCGGACCCGACGCTGGGAATCGAGGTCGAGCTGCAGATCGCCGACCCGGAGACCGGCGACCTGGCGCCTGGGGGGCCCGCGATCATCGAGGCCTTCGGCGCGAGCCCGAGTTCGTCAAGCCCGAGCTGCTGCAGTCCACCGTGGAGGTCAACGTCGGCCCCTGTACCACGGTCGCCGAGGCCCGTGAGGGCCTGACCAAACGAGTCACCGGGGTGCGGGAGGTGGCCAACGAGCTCGGCTATGACCTGCTATCGGCCGGCACGCACCCCTTCGCCAGGTGGGACGGCCAGCAGGTCACCGATTCCGAGCGTTACCAGCACTTCCTCGATCGTCATCAGTGGCCGGTACGACGGCTGATGATCTTCGGTCTGCACGTTCACGTCGGCGTCTCCGACGGCGAGAAGGCGATCGCGGTCTCCAACTCGATGACCACGTTCCTGCCCCACTTGCTGGCGCTGTCGGCATCGAGCCCTCTGTGGCACGGCGAGGATACCGGGCTGGCCTCGGTGCGAGTGAAGATCTTCGAGACGCTGCCGACGGCCGGCCTGCCCTTCCGCATGATCAACTGGGGCGAGTTCCAGCGCTTCATGAACACCCTGATCCATGCGAGGGCAATCGAGTCGATCCGTGAGATCTGGTGGGACATCCGACCGCACCCGGTCTTCGGGACCCTCGAAGTGCGCATCACCGACGCCTTGCCGACGATCACGGAGACGATGGCGATGGCGGCCTTCATCCAATGCCTGATCGTGCGGCTCGGCGAGCTCTACGATCACGGCGATTTCCTGCCCACGCGGCGCCAGTGGATCGTGGCCGAAAACAAGTGGCGCGCGGCGCGTTACTCCGACGAGGCCATGATCATCAGCGACGAGACCGGCACGCTGCAGCGCATGGACGAGAACATCCACAGCCTGGTCGACAGGCTGGAACCCGTCAGCAAGAGACTCGGCTGCCCAGACGAGCTACAGGATGTGCGCCGCATGCTCGAGGTGCGCCCGTCCTATTACCGCCAGCGGCAGGTGTTCAATGAGTCCGGTTCCCGCGCGGTGGTCGACTATCTAGTGCGCCAGCTCATCGACGACAACCCCTTCGCCGGCATCTAGGCCAGGTAGCGGGATTAGAAATCCAGCCGGCCTCAGTTGCGAGCGCTCACCCGGATGTTGCCGCTGCCCGTCTTGATCTTCGCCTTGGCCCCGGCCTCACCCACTCGCGCCTCCATATGCCTGCGCTCGCTCCGAATAATCACGAGATCGGGCAGGTCGACATCGATGCGCCCCGAGCTCGTGTTGATGCGCAGGTAGAGAGCGGGGATGGTGTCGAGAAACTCGAGGTAGATATCACCGCTGCCAGCGGCCAGAACGATCTCTTCCACCCGCGAAAGATCCCCGGACATATCGACGTCGCCGCTGCCCGTGTCACATACAAGGCTTGCGCCGAAGAACATATTCGAGCCCGAAACATCACCCGAACCGGTATCGGCGAGGACGGAGCCGCTCACGTTCTCCAGCTCGATGTTGCCGGAACCCGTGTCGGCGGTGAGCGAGGTTCCCTCCATGTCGCTCACGATGACGTCCCCGGAGCCAGTGTCGGCCCAGACATCTCCCCGAACGCCAGAGATTTCAATATCGCCAGAGCCGGTGTCGGCGCCTACATTTCCGTCATGCTCGGTCACGAGGATATCGCCGCTGAGGGTGCCAAGCTCCAGGTCACCAGCGCCGGAAGCAACCGAGATGTCACCCGACTTGCTGTTGAGGATGAGACCACCACGCACACCCTCTACCTCGATCCTGCCCACGCCGTTGTCGACCTCGGCGTTTACGCCCGCCGGCAGGGTGAGCGTGATATCGGCGGACAACATGACCGACCCCGATGTGGGCCGATTCACGACGGTGACGCGCTTGCCCTGATACCTCATCGTCGACTTGCTGCCGCCGAACAGATGGGCGATCCCAGAGACCACGCCATCGCCAGGGAAGAAGTAAACGTCGTGATCGTCGACCGGATAGACGGCGCTGATAACGAGTCGGCGAGTTGATTCGTCGAAGGTCAGCTCGAGGCTGGCGGCGAGACCATCGGCCTCCTCCTGTGAATCCGCCCCGGCCCTCACCACGCCCTCAAAGCTGATCTGATCACCCGCCGCTGCGCCCGCAAGGGTAATCCTGCCGGCCAGGTTCTCGAGCTCGACAACCATTCCCTGCTCGGCTGCGAAGGAGCGTGAGATCGTGCGCTCGCTGTTGTGCTCCGGCAGCGGAACCGACTCCATTTCGAAGGCGCATCCCCCAGCGGCCAGGGGAACAATCATGGCGGCCAAGGGCAGCCACGCCAGAATCCGCCTGCGTCTGCTCGCGGGAGAACGACCTGAGGGCGAGTGGATCATTTGATAAGCTCCTGCGTCTGGGGAGGATCTCGCATTGGGGGGGCTGCGCCGCGAAGGTACCGCCCCCTTCTGATTGACGGAATCTACCCCCTCTGGGTTTCAATGGCCTCACGCAGCCGCGCAGGCTCGGCGATTCCCGAAACCGTACAAGCGGCAGCACCTGCACGCGTGCCCTGCACCGCTGCCGCCGGCGGGTCGGCGCCCAGGAGCCAGGCCAGGACATAGCCTCCGCCGAAGGCGTCGCCGGCGCCCGTCGGGTCGACCATCTCAATCGAAGGGGCCGGAACCTGGATCCGTTCGACCCGTCCAGCCCGCCGCCACAGCAGCGTCGCGCCCCTCGCTCCCTCGGTCAGCACCACGACCGAGGGTCTCGCGGAGTGCCTCTCGATCGCTTGTGTCAGTTGCCGCTGCAGGAACTCGTCCACCGCCGCCGGGTCGTGGTCGAAGGCGTCGAAACCCGCCAGCGTGGCCGCCTCGGCCCGGTTGAGCTGTACGACATCGGCGCAGGCCATCCAGCTTTTCCAATCAGGCGGCTGGCGGTAGGTCCGGGTACCGTCGTCAGCGAATCCTAGCGCCAGGCTATGCACGTCCAGGTAGATGCGCTCGCAAACGGCACTCAACGCGCGCAAGGCGGAAAGAGCCACATCTCGACCGGTAATGCAATTGACGAGCGCGAGGTCGGCTCCCTCAGCCGGCGCGAGGTCCTGCTCGGTCAGCGGCGCCAGCAGGCCCGTGGGGCACTCGCTGCGGTCACCCACGCCCACGACTGCCGCCCCGCCTTCTTTGGCACCCCCGCCTCCGCTTTCCCCTCCTCCATAAACGAGTGTGTTGCGGGGCGTGGCGCTCGGGTCGTGGATCAAGAACGAGGGGTCCACGCAGGGGAGCCGCTCCCAGGTCGATCTCAGCTCGTCCCACCGATCGGAACCGACCCGACAGATCGGCTCGATACGAACCCCCGGAGACACCTGCGCCGCCAGGTAGGCGACGCTGTAGGCGATACCGCCGAGGCTCTCGACGATCTCACCGTCGGGCCGGTGAATGGTGTCGACAAGCAGCGTGCCGGCAACCGCCAGGCGCCTGCTCACTACTCTCGCCCGCCGTCTCGCTCAGGGCAGGAGAAACTCATGTTCCGGGTGCTTGATCGTCAACACCGGGCAATCGGCGAAGCGCGTCACCTTCTCTGCCGTGCTGCCCATCAGAACATGCTTCAAGCCCGTGCGGCCATGCGTCGCCATGACGATGAGGTCGACGTCCGAGTCCTCCGACGTCTGCACGATCTCTACCGAAGCATCGAAGCCCCGCACGAGGCGACGCTCCACCTGCAGGGCATCGGGCACGTCCGGGCCACCGTGGACATCGAGCGCCTTCTGGGCAGCCACTTCGGCGGCTTCCTTGTGCTCCTCAGGCAATGGCGGGAAGCGCCACTCGGGATTGGCAGGGTCGTAGTCCCAAATGGTCACGACGTGCATCATGATCAGCTCGGCGTGGTACCTCTCGGCGAACGACACCGCATATGGCAGGGCGCAGTCGGAGTAGTCGGAGAAGTCCGTGGGGTGCAGGATGCGCTTCGGCGTGAAAGGTCGCGGGGCGTCCTCCCGAGGCGCGATCGTCAACACGGGACAGGCCGCCATACGTACGATCTTTTCCGCCACGCTACCGAACAAGAAACGGTCGACGCCGGTGCGCCCCCGCGTCGGCATGACGATGAGGTCGACCTTGTCCTCACTCGCCATGTTGAGGATCTCGAGAAACGGAGCGCCACGCCGGACGCTGACGCGGGTGTCCGCAAACTTGCGTGCCTCCTCGTCTACCAGCTCATCGAGCCGGCGACTGGCCTCGTCCTCCATCTCCCTGTAGTAGGGCATGACGTCATACGACGGCCCCAGCGCATCGAGGTGTGGATGGGGGAAGTCGAGGATGTGCACGAGGTGAAGCTCGGCACCATACTCGGTCGCCAGAGAGATGGCCGGACGGACGGCGTGCGGGGTAGCTTCGGAAAAATCGACGGGGCATAGGATGCGGCGCAGCTCGATCATGGCAGACCTCCATAGGTGGCGTTCATGCCTGCTTTTCTCATGGTATCAAACCCTGCGATCGGGATTCGCGGCTGCCGCGCTCGGCCCGGGGACCCCGGGGACCCCTGGGACAAGAGACAGCAAGCCCGCGGTGAGCACCGTGACGGTGGCGCCGAGAACCGTGTACCAGGTCCAGGCCAGCCCACCCAGTAAGTGCACGACGATCAGGGTGACGATGCCCACGACCAGAGCCAGCGCCGCCCGATCTTGGCTGAGCCGCCAACTCGTCTGCCCGACGATGAAGATCCCCAACACACCCCCGAAGGTGATCGAGGTGATCGTCAGGCCTGCCTGCAGAACCGGTCCCCACGCCTGCGCCATGAACGCAATCAGGGAGAGCGCCACGGCCCATAGGGCGGTCAACCAGCGCGACACGCGGAACGCTTCGCTCTCCGTTAGCCCCGACCCACCGCGATAGAACCGCTGGTAGATGTCGATCGTCGAGGTCGAGGCCAGTGAATTCAGCGACGATGAAAGCGTCGACATGGCGGCGGCAAAGACGGCCGCGATCACCAGCCCACCGAGACCCATGGGCAACTCATCAGCGATGAAGCGAGGAAAGACCGCGTCACCGGTCGCAAAGGGCGTCTCGGGCGGGAAGTAGGTGTAGAAGGCAAACAGGAGAGCGCCGATCCACAGGAAGAACGCTATTTGCGCGAACACGATGAGACCGCTGGCGAGCAAGGCCTTGCGGCCCTGGCGTAGCGAGCCGGTGGCCAGAAGGCGCTGCACGAACATCTGGTCGGTACCGTGCGTGGCGGCCGTCAGCACCGCGCCGCCGATCAGCCCACCCCAGAACGTGTAGGGAATCGAGAAATCCCAGCTGAAGTTCAGCCAGATGAGCTTACCCTGAGGCTCGAGAACCTGCAGAGCGCCCTGCCATCCTCCCGGCATTCGCCACAAGAGGACAACGGCGGCCACCAGTGCCCCGCCCAGATAGATGAACTGCTGGATAACGTCATTCCAGATTACGGCGCGCAGGCCGCCGCGCAGTGTGTAGTAGAGCGTGACCCCTGCGACCAGTGCGATCGCTGCCGGCAGAGGCATGGGCATCAGTGCGAGCAGCACCAGCGCCGTGGCAAAGAGCCTGACCCCATCGGCGAGCCAACGGTTCACCATGAAAACCACCGACGCCAGCGTTTGCACCCTGCCGCCGAAACGCACCGCGAGCACCTCGTAGGCGGTGCTGATTTTGCCCTGGAAGTAGCCGGGCACCAGAAGTACGGCAACCACTGCCCTGCCGAAAACGTAACCGATCGCCACCTGAACGAAGGCCAGATCTCCGGCGTAGGCGATTCCGGGCACGCCGACGAACGTGAGCGTGGATGTCTCTGTGGCGACGATCGACAGGCTCGCCGCCCACCAGGGAATGCGGCGCCCGGCCAACAGGTAGTCATCGAGGCCGGCCTGATGGCGGCCCACCCGCCGGCCGATCCACAGCGTGATGGCGAAATAGCAGATGACGATGACCCAGTTGACGAGGCGGACGCTCAACGCTCAATCACCTGGGCCATGCCGTATCAGTTCCCACCGCCGACGGCGCGATCCACAGCCTCCACGATAGCGCGATGAAACTCCACACGAGCCTCGCGAATCTGGATGTTCTCGCGGCTCGTGTGTACTCGATTGGTGAGCAGGATGACGAAGAGCTCGCGGTCGGGATCGATCCACACCGAGGTACCCGTGAAACCGGTGTGACCGAAGGCGGACTCGGAGAACATCGACCAGCGCTCGCTCGGGTGTGCGGTGTCCCAGCCCAAGGCACGGCTGCTGTCAGCAACCAGGTTTTGTCGCCGGGTCCAGCCACGCACCGTCGAGCGTCTCAAGACGCGGCGGTGATCGTAGGTACCGCCGTTGAGCAGCATCTGGGCGAAGCGCGAAAGATCGCCCGCGGTGGAAAACAAGCCCGCATGCGATGCCACACCACCCATGGCCGCGGCGTTTTCGTCGTGTACCTCGCCATGCAGGATGCGCCCGCGCCACGGATCATCTTCGGTCGGCGGAATGCGGTCGAGCCACCCCGGCGGAGGATTCCAGCGGGTCCACTCCATGCCCAGGGGCTGGAAGATCTCGCGCATCGCGTAGTCTTCGTACGGCTCCCCCAGCACCCGGTTCAGGATCTCGCCCAGCAGCAAGATCCCCAGGTCGGAGTATTCGTAGCGCAAGCCCGGCGGGGCCTCGAGCTCGGTGGCGAGGATGCGGGAGAAGATCTGCGCGGCGACCTCGGGCCCGGCGTCGGCCGGGTCATAATCGAGAAAGAACTGCACATAGCCGGGCAAGCCGGAGGTGTGGGTCAGGAGTTGGCGCACCGTGATCTCCCATTTGCCCGGCCCGGTAAACTCCGGGAGATAGGCCTGCACCGGAAGATCGAGCCGCAAGCGCCCCTCCTCGACAGCGCGCATGGCCACGGTCGTTGTCGCTATTACCTTGGTGACCGAGGCGAGGTCGAAGATCGTGTCGGGCGCCATCGGGGTCGCACCGGGCACGTAGGTCTGATTCCCTACCCCCTCCATGGCCACCAGCACGTCGCGATGCCCGACCGCGAAAACCGCGCCCGGGAAAGCACGGTTGTCGGCATAGGTCCGCAGCACGGCGCGTGCCTGGTCGAGATCCTCGGGTCGCAATGGCGTCATGTCGGCAGGAGCGACCTCCTCCTCGGGCGTTGTTTCGGCGGCTGTCTCGGCTTCCCCCTCCGCCGCCGCTTCTGCCGCGGGCTCGGCCCAGATGTGCAGGCGGGCATCCAGCGCGGGTCGCTGCAACCCGTAGCCGATCGGGTAGAGCCCCGGCACTGTCACGGGAAGCGTTCCGCGCCAAGGAATCTCCCCCACCAATGCGGCCGCGAGCGCTTCCTGGAGCGGATCGCTCGAGCCGTAGGAGACGACCGCGGCCCCGGCATCCGGAACGGCACTGACGATATAGGGGCTCCCCAAAGCGACAACGACTACCGGCACGTCGAGTTGTGCCAGCAGCCGGGCGTATCGCTCCTGCTTGTCCGGCAGATCGATGCGTTCCTGATAGGAGCGCACGTTGACCCGCACCGGCATGATCAGAACATCGGCACGGGCGGCCTCTGCCATCAACGCCGCCGCTTCGTCGCCGTTCGTGCGGCCGTCGATACCGCGCGAGGTAACCGTACCAATATGACGCCGCAGGGTGCTGACGAGAACCTGGGTGGGCACGGGCGTGTTCGTATCGGAGACGCCGACAACCAGCACCCGTTGGGACCGTCGAGCGTCGAGAGGCAGAACGTCACGGCGATCACGCAGCAAGGTCACAGCACGCTCGGCAACCTCTCGTGCGAGAGCCGCGTCGGCCGCGGGCGCGAAACGCTCTGTGAGCTGGTGCAGGAGTGACGGGCCGCCCTCCAGGTAGAGGCCGAGGCGGGCTTTGGCCTCGAGGACGCGGCGCACGGCCGCTTCGAGGCGGGCTGCCGGCAATTCGCCATTCTCGACGCCGCGGACGATCGCGGCTCGTACGGCACCTGGAAACGGCGGCAGCAACACCATGTCGGCCCCGGCGGCGAGTGCCTTCACCGCCGCCTGCCCACTCCACCAGTGCCGATCGATGCCACCCATCTCCATCGCATCGGTAACCACAATGCCGGTGAAATTAAGCTGGGTGCGCAACAAATCGGTCAGCACCGCCGACGACAATGTCGCGGGCAGATCCTCCTCGGCGGTGAGGGCCGGCACGGCCAGGTGCGCCGTCATGATTGACGCGACCCCCGCCTCGATGGCTGCACGGAACGGGATCAGCTCCACCGCTTGCAGCCGCTGGCTGTCGACGCGCAGAATGGGGACATCGACGTGCGAGTCGACGGAGGTATCGCCATGGCCGGGAAAGTGCTTGGCCGTGGCCAACGCGCCGGCCTCCTGTACCCCGCGCACGAATGCGGCCACCATGTCGCTGACGTGCTGTGGATTCTCCCCGAACGAACGCACGTTGATGACCGGATTGCGCGGGTTGACGTTGACGTCGGCCACGGGCGCGAAGATCCAGTGCACGCCAAGGGCACGCGCATCGCGGGCGCTGGCGCGGCCCATCCACTCGGCCGCTGCAGGATCTCCAGCGGCGCCGATCGCCATCGCCGTCGGGTATGGCACCGCCCCGCCAATGCGAAAATCCGCCCCCCACTCGAAGTCCGCGGCAACGAGCAGTGGCGCATGACCTGCTTCGGCAGCGGCGACCTGCAAATCCTCCATGAAGGCCGCGGCCTCGTAGGCTTCGGAGCGAAACAAAACGATGCCCCCTAGCGCGAGGTCCTTGACTTGTTTCGTCAACTCGAGGCGCTGCACGGCGTCGGCAGCGTAGTACTCGCCGAAGGCGCGCACCATCATCACCTGGCCGGCACGCTGCTCCAGGGTCATTTGCTGCAGGGTGTCGTCGACCCACTGCCGGGCTTCGGCAGGCAACGGAGCGCGCGGATCCAAAGGCGCAACGAGAAGCGGCGGCTGCGGCTGTGGATCCTGGCTCGCGGGGGGAGCTGCGGTGTCGGGGAGAACGAAGGTCTGAACAAGGAGCCAGACCAAAAGGACACCGAGGAGACGGAATCCAGGTGCGCTATGATCAGAGATCGAGCTTCGGGTCATGCTGCGGCGTGCCCTGGTTGCCCCCCAGTGCGATCAATAACGCCCCGTGAGGCGAGTCTAGTGCCTGAAACCCCGTTGGACAACACCCTCATCATACGTCAGACGTTTCTTACGGCGCTGCCGATTCTACTGATCGGGGCCCTTTTGATGGCTGCACCGGCCGCGCCGACCGAGGCGACCGCGGCGACGCCGACAGGGCCAGGGCAGAGCCAGGGTACTTCCGGCCAGGGTGTTTCCAGCGTGCTGCCGGGAATCGATGTCTGGAGACAGCGGGGATACGAGCCGCTCGCCGGGCGCCGCATCGGGCTGATCACCAACACCACGGGGCGTGATGCCGCGGGGCATCTCACCGCCGAGGTGCTCGCTGCCTCCGGGGAGGTCGACCTGGTGGCGCTGTTTTCCCCCGAACATGGCTTTCGCGGCGTCGAAGAGGGCGATGTCGCCTCAGCGCAGGACGCATCCACCGGGCTGCCGGTGCACAGTCTCTACGGCGAAACGCGCCGCCCCACGCAGGAGATGCTGGCAGGCCTCGACGGCCTGGTTTTCGACATCCAGGACGTCGGCACGCGCTTTTACACCTACGCCACCACCATGGCCTATGCCATGGAGGAGGCGGCGTCGCACGGCCTGCCCTTCGTGGTTCTCGACCGTCCCAACCCGATTACCGGCCTGCACGCCGAGGGTCCTGTGATCGACGGTGAACTGCTGTCGTTCGTCGGTTACGTGCCCATTCCTCTGCGCCACGGCATGACGATGGGCGAGCTGGCCCTCTATTTCAACGCCGAGCTCGGCATCGGTGCCGACCTGACCGTGATTCCCATGCGGGGATGGCGCCGGGATCAGTGGTACGACGCCACCGGGCTGCTTTGGGTCAATCCCTCGCCCAACATGCGCAACCTCGAAGAGGCCCTCCTCTACCCGGCGGTAGGGGCGCTCGAGTACACCAATATCTCCGTCGGGCGCGGTACCGATGAGCCGTTCGAGTGGCTCGGCGCCCCCTGGATCGATGGTCTCGCGCTGGCGCGGCAGCTCAACGGAGCAGCACTACCCGGTGTCCGCTTCATCCCCAGAAGGCGAACCCCGAGCAGCAGCGTCTTCGCCGGCGAGGTCTGCAACGGAGTCGACCTGGTCGTCACCGACCGCGATGCCTTCTCCGCATCCCGGACGGCCATCACCCTGGCCACGACCCTCTTCGCGCTGCACGGCGACGATTGGGACCCGGAGAGGCTACCGCCCCTCTGGGGCCGGCCCGAGGTGCTCGATCAACTACGCGGGGGCATGACCCCAGAGCGCATCGCCGAGGCCTGGCAGGACGACCTCGATGCCTTCCTGGCGGCCCGCTCCCGCTACCTCATCTACGACTGACGGATCGTCAGCAATCGGTTGCCCGGCAGGAGATCGCCGCTGAGGGCCTACGCCTACTCCGGCAACACCAACCGGTAGCGCTTGACCTGGATCGTTCCCCATTCATCCTCGACCACCGAGATCATCAGATCGTCTTTGACGTACGGTGGCACGAAGAAGTCGTCGAACACGTCGAGATCATCCGGCGCGTCGACAGATCCGAGAAAGCGCCCCTCGAGATCGAAGACATCCAGGAGCGGGGTGTCGGTCCAGCACGGGGGCCCGTCGACCTCGGGATCCTCGCTGCACTCCGGGTTGGAGATACCGGGGCCGGCTCTGAGCACCCAAATGCGACCACTCTCATCGGCGCTAAGGCGATCGAATGCGGGCTTGGTGGCCGGCAGATCCGGACCGTCCCAGACCCAATCGGAACTCATGCCGCGGATTTCGGCCGTCGTGTCGCTGCGGTGCCACTCGGCCTCGTCGCCTTCGAGTGGAACCGGCTGCCACTCCTTCTCGACCACCGTGACACGGCCGCCGGGGTGATGGATCTCGAAGCGGTACTCGTTGGATACCCCGGCGATCAAGGCGCCGCTCGGCGACATGACCCACTCCTCCTCCGGCCAGTACGGCACGGGCCACATGGCTACATTGACCATATCCCCCATCCTGGCGACGATCTCGAAACGCTCGGTCTCGAAGCCGAAATCAGGTGGCTCGAGGGGGTCGCCGGATGGGCCCTCGGGACCGCGCGGGATCATGCCGATTCGGAGGCTTGAGAAGTCAAAGTCCTCGCCCGAATCGGCACGGCCCGGGCTGAAAACGGTGCCATCGTGGGCGATGACGATGGGCATGCCAAAAAGCATGAGCCCGCCACCGAGCGGCCAGGTCTCTACCAGGGTGCCGTCCGGCTCGAAGATCGTGATGCGAGCCTGGGAGTCGTCGCGAACGTAAATCCGACCGTCGGGGCCGATTCCCATGGCGGCGGGCTGGCGAAACTCTCCGGGACCATCGCCGGCCGCGCCGATATCCTGCACGTGCTGCCCCGCCATGTCGTAGACACGTACGATGGGCACGCTAGCATCGAGCACATAGATGAGATCCGAGGATGCGGCAACCGCGGCCACACGCCCGAGCATGTAGGGCTCCTCGCCAACTTCGACGCCGATTACGGCCTCCTCGACCATCTGCGCCGCGCCACCCCAGACCGAGCCGGAGGTCGTGTGCACGGTGGTCCTGTCTCCCTCGGTCGTTGTCGTGGCCAGCCAGTCGGCCGACCCGTCGTCGGTCACGGTTCCGGCGCCACAGGCCGTGGCCGCGAGCGCGACCACGGTAAGAGCAACAGCAAGGGCGGTCGGCGTGGCGAAGTACTTCGTCCAGCTTTGCATGTTCGGGTATCTCCAGGGGAGGGAGGTGTCGACTAGGATTTCGATTTCTTCTCGCGATCGAGAAGCTCATAGACCACCGGAATCACGAGCAGCGTGAGCAGGGTTCCCGTCGACTCACCCCCTATGATCGCGATCGCGAGCGGTTGCTGCAACTCGGCACCCGCCCCCAGGCCGAGTGCCATCGGAATGAGGGCGCAGGTCGTCGTGACGGATGTCATCAGAATAGGACGCAGGCGCAGCTCGGATCCCTCGAGCACGGCTCGGCGTCGTTCGTAGCCCTGGCGTCGGAGACGATTGATGGTGTCGATCTTCACAATCGCGTCGTTGACGATGATGCCGGTGAGCACCACGGCTCCGATCAACGCCACGATATTGATGGACTGCCCGGTGATAGCCAGGGCCAGGGTCACTCCTACCCAGCCCAAGGGCAGGCTCAACAAAATGACGAAGGGGTGGTTCAGCGACTCGAACTGAGCTGCCATCACCATGTAGACAAGCAAGGCAGACAACAGCAATGCCCAAACGAGGCTGCTGAACGACGCCTCTACCTCCTCCTGCTCGCCGGCAACTCGGTAGCGGTAGCCGGCAGGCCAGGTCATCTCTTCGATCACCCCCTGGGCTGCCACGATCGCTTCGGACAAACGAATGCCGGTCAGGGTGGCCGTGACCGGAATCTCGCGAATGCGATCGGAGCGGATGATCTCGGTGGGACCCGCCGCGTAGGTTTGCTCCACCAACTCCCGCAGCGGCACCGGGCCACTGGGGGTCGGGAAGGAGCGATCGAGAACCGAGGCCAGGCCATCTTCGTCTTCCCGGGCCGTAACGCGGATGTCGACACGACGATCGAACTCGGCGTACTGGGTGCTGGCAATCCTGCCTTGCAGCGCGCCGATCAGGGCTTCCGTAACATCTCTGACCTGAACGGAATAGCGCGTTGCGGCGTCACGCTTCACGCGAATCCGAATTTCGGGGTTACCGCGCGCCGTGTGCGCCATCACATCATCGAGCCCGGGCAAAGAGCGCAGCCGCTCGGCAACCTCAGAAGCGAGCCTTTCGAGCTCATCCAGGTCATCGCCCTGCACGGCGAGCCGGAATCCGCCGGCCTCCTGGCCGGCAAGCCGCTGCAGCGGCGAGCGCTGCGGATCGATCAGCACCGTGGCGTTGCGGAAATTCACCGCCGCCGCACGCACCGCGTCCATAGCGGCTTCGATCTCGCCGGCCCCCTGCCGGGAGCGCTCACCCTCCATGACGACTGTCAGGAAGGCCCGCGTGGGCGCCAGCGCCATCGCCCCGGAAGCGGCACCGGGTGACGTGGCGGTCTCCAGCCCGAGGGTCGCGAAGGTCGACTCCACGCCGGGTGCGCCGCGGGCAGCCTCGTCGAGCCGCATGACCATCGCCTCCAGTTCCTCGAAGGGCGTGCCGGGAGGAGCATCGAGGCGGGCCTCGAAACGACCCATGTTGATGGGCGGCAAGAGCTCCCAAGGCATGTTCCAAGCCAGGTACCCGGAGAATCCCGCAAGACCCAGCGCCGCTACCAGGGTCAGCAGTTTGTGCTGCAGACAGAATTTCAAGGCGGAATGATAAGCATCCGCCACGGCGTCGTAGATCCACCCGAAGACCGCGACCACGGGGGCTAGGATCACGCCGACCAGCCACAGCAAACCTCGCAACCAGAACAAAAGAAGCGCCACGATCCAAGTCAGCAGGCGCCCAACCCAGAAGAGCGGCACCGCCACGATCCACGTCCGCAGGCCCCCTAC